>OGXH01000041.1_pt1 | contig 59489 bp, 64 predicted proteins | sample 1576241 | NCBI WGS metagenome assembly OGXH01 (sample SAMEA3541529, study PRJEB24748) | human gut metagenome | biome: human gut; feature: human-associated habitat; material: faeces | place: China | collected 2012
GTTAATGATGTTGATGCATCAGGGCGTGAAAGCGACAAAAGAAGTGCTGGAAGTGGCTTAAATGAAAATGGCCGGATGGTATTACCCACCCGGCCTGAGACTGATGACAAACGCCAAATTGCCTGATGCGCTACGCTTATCAGGCCTACAAGTGCATTGCAATCTATTGAATTTGCGATGTTTTGTAGGACGGATAAGGCGCTCGCGCCGCATCCGGCATCAACAAAGCGCACTTACTTGACAATCTTTGGCCGGATGGTATTACCCACCCGGCCTTTAAATTACTGACAAATCACCGTTCCTGTTTTGCCTTCAATCCCTTCTTTCGCTTTGCTCAATACGGTAATCAGTGCTTCACGACCTGCGCGAGAGCGAGCAAACGAGGCGGCAGCTTCCACTTTAGGCAGCATAGAACCTTTCGCAAAATGACCTTCTTCGATAAAGCGTTCAGCATCACTTAATGACAGGCGATCGAGCCACTGTTCATTCTCTTTACCGAAGTTAATGGCCACTTTTTCTACCGCAGTCAGAATGATCAGCATATCGGCATCAATCATTTCTGCTAAACGGGCGCTGGCCCAGTCTTTATCGATAACCGCGCTGGCACCACGCAGATGGTTACCTTCACGAATAACAGGGATACCACCACCGCCAACGGTGATCACCACCTGACCTGCATCTACCAGAGCTTTAACCGTTTCTTTTTCAATGATATCAACCGGTTTTGGCGAGGCAACAACACGGCGATAGCCGCGACCAGCATCTTCTTTCAGAGTGTAACCCTGTTTTGTCAGTTGCTCTGCTTCTTGCTCGGTAAAGAACGAACCGATCGGCTTGGTCGGGTTGAGGAATGCCGGATCGTTAGCGTCGACTTCGACCTGAGTAACCAGCGTTGCTACAGGTTTATTAATGCCCCGAGAAAGCAGTTCTTCTCTTAAAGCGTTTTGTAGATCGTAACCAATATAACCCTGGCTTAATGCAACACAGACAGACATCGGCAGCATTGGCGAGTGCGCTTCAGTTTTTGCGGCAGCTTCAAAGGCCTGGTTAATCATGCCCACCTGCGGCCCGTTACCATGAGTGACGATAACTTCATGTCCCTGGGCAATTAAATCAACAATTGCCTGAGAAGTAATTTTTACCGCTTTCATTTGCCCGGCCAGGTCATCGCCCAGCGCATTCCCGCCCAGGGCGAGAACAATTTTCTTACTCATTTTTCCTCACTCATCATTCTTGATTGTGTATAGATCCCTGGCAGTGGTTAGAGCACGGGAGGGACAAACGGTTTGCGTCGCAGGAAACGACCTCGCCCGGCTTTGCCTGTAAAGGTGCCGTCACAGAAAATCGTTTCACCACGGGATAAGGTTCTGACAATCGCGCCCTGACAGGTAAAACCCTCCCATGGCGAGTAGTCGGCGTTGTCGTGGAGATGGCGATGCTGAATTTGTTGGCTCTGACGTGGGTCGATAATCACCACGTCGCCGTCGGAACCGGGCGCTAATAATCCTTTTTGCGGCCACAGGCCAAACAACCTGGCGGGCATTGCGCTGGTTAATTCAACAAAGCGTTCCGGTGTTATACGTCCCGTCATCACGCCACTGGAAAACAGTAACTGCATGCGGTTTTCCACACCGGGTAAGCCATTTGGGCAGCGACTGAAATCGCCTTTAGAAATTTGCAGGCGTTGAGCCATCGAGAAGGTGCAGTGATCGGTTGCCACCACGTCAATCGCACCATCGCTGATGCCACACCACAGTTTGTCCTGCTCGCGTACGTTACGCAGCGGTGGGCTAAGAATGAACTTCATGCCATCTTCTGTATCGTAACTGCGTTCGTCCAACAGGAGATATTGTGGGCAGGTTTCAACCCAGACTGGCTGGTGATTCGCACGGGCAAGACGCAGATAATCCAGACCTAAGCCGTTAGACAGGTGCACGATATAGAGCGGGGCGTTACCGGCAATTTGTGCCAGGTTAATCATGCGGGCGATGGCTTCCGCTTCGCATTCCAGAGGGCGACTCAAGGCATGATAGCGCGGCGCGGTTAACCCTGCGGCGATAAATTCCGCCCGCTTGCTGGCGATAGCCGCATCATTTTCCGGGTGCACGGTGGTCAGCGCGCCGGATTCATGCAAGCGGCGTAATGCCTGCAAAACCTCGTCATCGTTGAGTTTGTATTGATAGGTTAAATAGAGTTTAAAACTGCTCAGTCCTTCCTCGACCATCATCGGGATTTCGTCGAGGATTGCGTGATTAATGTGCTGGATCACACCGTGAAAGCTGTAATCGATGACCGCTTTATGGGCGGCATAACCACGATAAACCTCCAGTTGATGGCGTAACCGACAGCCGTTTGGGCCAAATCCCATATGGTCAATAATGGTTGTTGTACCGCCACACGCAGCTGCGCGGGTACCGGTAAAAAAATCATCACAACTGCGCGCGATGCCGACATCAATATTGAAATGCGTATGGACATCCACGCCGCCAGGGAAAACGTAACAGCCAGTGGCATCAATTTCTTCATACGGGAGCTGCGGCGAAATATTGTTGCCCAACTGGCGAACAATCCCGCTTTCAATCAGCAAATCCTGTTTGGCTTGTCCATCTGCGTTAACGACAGTGCCGTTTTTGATCAATACGCGCATAGCAAACTCCAAAAACCCTCCGGCGAACCGGAGGGGAATAAGTGAAGAGTAATTACTCTGTTGCCAGCCAGCTTAACGGGATTGCAGCGTACATCGCGGCACAGGTCACCAGGTGAGATTTCCAGGTTTTTTCGTTAGGTGCATGCGCTTCAGGTTCTTTACCCGGGCCAAAGCCGATCACCGGAATGCCGTGACGGCCCATGATAGATACGCCGTTAGTTGAGAAGGTCCACTTATCAACAACCGGCGCTTTGCCAAACAGCCCTTCGTAGGCATTCACCAGTGCTTTAACGGTGAAGTGATCTTCTTCCACTTTCCAGGTCGGGAAGTAGCATTCGGTTGGGTAAACCAGGCCAGTCCAGGACGGACGGTCGTAGTTGTACATAGAAACAACCGCGTTAGCTTTCTGTACTGCAGGCAGGGCGCGGATTTCGTCCAGCGCGCCTTCCCAGGTTTCGCCCCAGGTCAGACGACGGTCGATTGAAACTGCGCAGCTGTCTGCTACAGCGCAACGGCTTGGGGATGTGAAGAAGATTTCAGAAACGGTGAGGGTGCCTTTGCCGAGGAATTCGTCATAACCCAGACGTTGGGAGAGTTCTTGTAATTCGCCAAGAATCGGACCCATTTTGAAAATGGCGTTATCACCGCGTTCTGGTGCAGAACCGTGGCAGCTAACACCCTGAACATCAATACGAATTTCCATACGACCGCGCTGACCACGGTATACCTGGCAGTCGGTTGGTTCGGTACTGACCACAAATTCCGGGCGAATGCCGGATTGTTCAATAATGTACTGCCAGCACAGACCGTCGCAGTCTTCTTCCTGCACCGTACCGGTAACCAGCAGGGTATATTCATCTTCCAGACCGAGGTCTTTAATGATTTTACCGGCATAAACCATAGAGGCCATGCCACCTTCCTGGTCGGAAGTACCGCGACCACCAATCAGTTCATCAGTTTCCATGCCTTCGTACGGATCGAAGTCCCAGTTTTTGATGTTGCCAATGCCGACGGTATCGATATGAGCGTCCATTGCCACCAGACGCGGGCCGTGGCCGATATAACCGAGAACGTTGCCCATCGGGTCGATTTCAACTTTATCGAAGCCGACTTTTTCCATCTCTTCTTTAATACGATGTACTACGCGTTTCTCGTCGCAGCTTTCACTGGGAATAGCAACCATGTCGCGCAGGAAGCGAGTCATATCCGCCTGGTAATCTTTTGCTTTTTCAAGAATCAGTTTGAATGGAATATTCTTAGCCATTATTTTTCTCCAGATTTTTTACTCCCCGTTTTGCAGGGAGCAGTTCCAATAGGGTGATTAAGGTGCTACAGCGTGTTTGCCTTCCCAGACAACTTCGCGGTAGTGCTTCACGTCGGTGTCGCCTTCAGTGCTGATAACCAGCACCACGGCATCTTTGTTCAGCGCCAGTTTTTCCATCAGGCTTTGACGTTGCGGGTGATAATGAACCGCTGCGAGAACGCCCAAACCGACAGCGCCGGATTCACCGGAGATGATGCGCGGGTCGTTGCCGTACGGATTACCCAGCACGCGCATACCTAATGCGGCAACGCTGTCCTGGCAGGAGATGAATTGGGTGGCGCAGTTACGTAGGATTTCCCAGCCCAGCGGGTTAGGTTCGCCACAGGCCAGGCCCGCCATGATGGTGGCCATATCACCGCCAACGTTGACGATGTCGCCTTTGACGCCGGAGCGATAAATACAGTCAGCTTTGTCAGGTTCAACAATAATGCTGTGCAGATTTTGCGGGCTATAGACGTCGACCAGATAACCCAGCACACCACCGGCCATTGCTCCGACACCGGCTTGCAGCAGAACGTGCGTCGGGGTTACGCCCATTTCACGCATTTGCTCGACGGCTTCATCTGCCAGGGTTGCGTAGCCTTGCATGATCCAGGTTGGGATTTTGGTGTAACCTTCCCATGCCGTGTCCTGTACCACTTCCCAGCCGTGCTGCTGCGCGTGTTGCATGGTCAGGCGAACGGTATCGTCATAGTTCATATCCGTGACGATGCACTCGGCACCGAGGTTCAGAATGGCGTCAACGCGTTCCTGAGCAGAACCTTTCGGCATGTAAATCACCGCATTCTGTCCGAGTTGCTGTGCTGCCCACGCCACACCGCGCCCGTGGTTGCCGTCGGTGGTGGTCGCGAAAGTCATTTTTTCGCCGATGGCATTTTTCAGGTGCTCAAATGACAGCGTTTCGATATCAAGATGATATTTTTCACACAATAATTGAGCGATGGCGTACGCACCGCCAAGCATTTTGAAGGCGTTCAGACCGAATCGTTTTGATTCGTCTTTGACGAGAATTTTCTTCACACCAAAAAGGTTTGCGAGATCGTCCAGCGCACAAAGCGGTGTTGGGCGATAACCAGCTATTTTCTGGTGGAACTGGCGCGCCAGTTTGGCCTGGCTTTGCGAAAAGAGCGGTGATGTTTCGCCGTTGAAAAATTTGTTATCGGCGATATCAATCTTCAATGAGAAAACGGACATATCCTATCCTTTTGGCCTCTGGAAATAGAGGGCCGACCAGCTGATCGGCCCGAGGGGTTATTTCACGCGTTCTTGCGCTTCTTTCAGCAGTTGCTCGAGCAGTGCACCTGGTTTGGCGTATTTACGGGACAGGATCATCGCGGCGATGATATAAGGCTTCCAGCTGGCTTCTTTGTAGGTAGCGATACGGTATTTTTCGAATACGCCTTCAGTCACTTCACCTTCTTTACAGGATACGCCGCTGATATCAGCTGGCAGGCAGTGCATGTACAGGGCTTCGCCATCACGGGTCAGTTCCATCATCTCTTCAGTACAATGCCAGTCTTTGTGTTGCGCGTTCTGTGCCAGACACTGTTTTTCCAGTGCTTTTAAGCCTTCGTGATCGTTCGCACGCAGCAATTCAGTACGCTCTTCCATCACTTTGTAAGGTGCCCATGACTTCGGATAAACGATGTCTGCGTCTTTGAAGGCTTCTTCCATGCTGGTGACCTGACGGAAGCTACCACCGGAGGCTTTAGCATTGTTTTTCGCCACTTCAACCACATCCGGGATCAGGTCGTAGCCTTCCGGATGGGCCAGGGTGACATCCATACCGAAGCGAGTCATCAGACCGATGATGCCTTGTGGTACAGAGAGCGGTTTGCCATAGCTTGGAGAGTAGGCCCAGGTCATGGCGATTTTTTTACCTTTCAGGTTTTCCAGTGAACCAAAGTGTTCACGTAACCACGCGAGGTCAGCCATTGACTGAGTCGGGTGGTCAATATCGCATTGCAGGTTCACTAAAGCCGGACGCTGTGGCAGTACACCCTGCTTGTAACCGTCATCAAGTGCAGCGCCAACTTCACGCATATAGGCGTTGCCTGCGCCCAGATACATATCGTCGCGAATACCAATAGCGTCGGCGCAGAAGGAGATCATATTGGCGGTTTCACGCACGGTTTCGCCGTGAGCGATTTGTGATTTGCCTTCGTCGAGATCTTGTTGTGCAAGGCCGAGCAGGTTAAGCGCGGAAGCATAAGAGAAGCGGGTACGGGTGGAGTTGTCGCGGAATACGGAAATACCTAATCCACTATTAAAGACTTTGGTTGAGATGTTTTCAGCACGCAGTGCTTTTAATGCTGCGGCAACGTCCAGTACTTGTTTCAGTTCATCTGGCGTCTGTTCCCACGTTAACAAAAAATCTTTCTCGTGAAGGTGAGAGGTCAGCGAATTGATATCCTTAATCAGCTCATTAACAGTTTTCATCATAAAGTCCCGGTAGTGGAATGACAGGCAAAGTGGTTTATTTCACTGTGACTTGCCAAAGTGATTGGTGTTTTCACAGCTATACCTGGGACTAACAATAAGTGTGCCAGAATTATCCGCGCGGCTGCAAAAGACTAATTTGACGGATAATGTGTGGGGTTGATCACAAATTGATGCCAGCTTCTGGTTGTTTGTAAAATACGAAAACGTTTGGCTTTTTTTATCGCGTTATTTATTTGCTGCTAAGTATCAGAAATAAGATAAAGGGGCAGGCTATCTCTCTTCAGTTTGATAAACTCACCGCCGTAATTCTCATATTGATATAGAAATGTGATATCTCTTCCATAATTTCATTAGAAAATGATAAAAATCTTATGTTTTTATCAAAGCCAATTTCGCCTGAGTTAATATCATCATGATCTGTGAACCATCAACGTCTTCAATGATCGACTTTTAAGTAAGTCTGGAAGGTAAAGCTATGGAGCTTGCTACTACGCAGTCAGTATTGATGCAAATTCAACCGACAATTCAGCGTTTTGCCAGAATGCTTGCCAGCGTTTTGCAGCTTGAGGTTGAGATCGTTGATGAAAACTTGTGTCGCGTCGCCGGAACGGGCGCGTATGGGAAGTTTCTTGGTCGCCAGTTGAGCGGCAACTCACGCCTGCTCCGCCACGTCCTGGAAACGAAAACTGAAAAAGTTGTGACACAGTCTCGCTTCGATCCCCTTTGCGAAGGTTGCGATAGTAAAGAAAATTGCCGCGAAAAAGCATTTCTGGGTACGCCTGTCATTTTACAGGATCGTTGTGTTGGGGTGATAAGTTTGATTGCCGTTACCCACGAGCAACAAGAGCATATCAGTGATAATTTACGCGAATTTTCTGATTATGTTCGCCATATATCCACCATTTTTGTTTCGAAACTTCTGGAGGATCAGGGGCCAGGAGATAACATCAGTAAAATATTTGCGACCATGATCGATAATATGGATCAGGGCGTATTAGTTGTAGATGATGAAAATCGGGTTCAGTTTGTTAATCAGACTGCCTTAAAAACACTTGGTGTTGTGCAAAATAATATTATTGGGAAACCTATCCGTTTCAGACCATTAACATTTGAGAGTAATTTTACCCATGGACATATGCAGCATATTGTTTCATGGGACGATAAAAGTGAATTAATCATTGGTCAATTGCATAACATTCAGGGCCGACAATTATTTTTAATGGCGTTTCACCAATCGCATACCAGTTTTTCTGTAGCAAATGCACCTGATGAACCGCATATTGAACAATTGGTTGGCGAGTGCCGTGTTATGCGGCAATTAAAACGACTCATTAGCCGTATTGCACCCAGCCCATCCAGCGTTATGGTGGTTGGTGAAAGCGGCACGGGTAAAGAAGTCGTCGCCCGTGCAATCCATAAGTTGAGCGGAAGACGGAATAAACCCTTTATTGCTATCAACTGTGCCGCGATTCCGGAGCAGCTTCTGGAGAGCGAACTGTTCGGTTATGTTAAAGGTGCATTTACTGGCGCTTCTGCCAACGGTAAAACAGGGTTGATTCAGGCGGCGAATACGGGCACGCTGTTTCTCGATGAAATAGGTGATATGCCATTAATGTTGCAGGCTAAATTACTGCGCGCTATTGAGGCACGTGAAATTCTGCCGATTGGTGCCAGTAGCCCAATACAAGTCGACATTCGCATCATTTCTGCAACTAATCAGAATTTGGCCCAGTTCATTGCCGAAGGTAAATTCCGCGAAGATCTCTTCTACCGACTTAATGTTATCCCGATAACTCTGCCACCGCTGCGTGAACGTCAGGAAGATATTGAACTATTGGTGCATTACTTTTTACATCTGCATACCCGTCGTCTGGGATCGGTTTATCCTGGCATTGCTCCCGATGTCGTCGAAATATTGCGTAAGCATCGTTGGCCCGGAAACCTGCGCGAGTTAAGCAATTTGATGGAATATCTGGTTAACGTGGTTCCTTCAGGTGAAGTTATCGACAGCACGCTATTGCCGCCAAATCTGCTGAATAATGGCACAACGGAGCAAAGTGATGTAACAGAGGTCAGTGAGGCGCACCTGTCACTCGATGATGCGGGCGGCACGGCGCTGGAGGAGATGGAAAAGCAAATGATCCGCGAGGCGCTTTCACGTCATAACAGCAAGAAGCAAGTTGCTGATGAACTGGGCATCGGCATTGCTACGCTCTATCGCAAGATTAAGAAATATGAGTTGTTAAACACATAACCTCAGTGAATCCGGCCTGAATTCAGGCCGGATATCCTTTTACTTCGTTTTCTCGCAATCCAGAACTGTATTTACAATCATCTGATACCCCGTGCAGCGACAAAGATTTCCCGCCAGTCCGCGACGAATTTCCGTAATGGTTAATGGCTTCTCGCGTGGTTTCGCCAGCATTGCCGTGGTAGCCATAATCAGGCCAGGCGTACAAAACCCGCACTGCACTGCGCCGGATTTCGCATAAGCCTGCTGAACATGAGAAAGTTTTCCGCCTTTCGCTTCACCTTCCAGCGTGCGGATCTCTTTTCCTTCAGCCCAGGCGGCAAGGTATAAGCAACTGTCTATTGCTGTGCCGTCGACCAACACCGTACAGGCACCACATTCACCCACGCAGCACCCTTGTTTGACACTTAGCAGTCCTTGTTCGCGGAGTAATTCCGAGAGCGGCGTGCCTGGTGCGGCGTGAAGCTGAAAAGGCATCCCGTTAATGGTGCATTCGATGGTAATTGTTTCGCTGTGATTCATTGCAATTTTCCCCCCGCCGCGGCGACGGCTTCGCTAATCACTTTTTTGGTCATCGTCTGGATGAGATGCAGACGAAACTCTTTACTGGCCCGCCATGAAGAACGCGGGGCGACATCTTGCAGGACAGATTCGCTGATAGCTTCCAGCGTTTGCAGGTTTAATGGCGCATTTTGTGCAGTCTGTTCGGCATGTTGGCAGCGAATCGGCGTTGGCGCGGCAACACCAAATGCCAGGCGTAATTCGCTGAAATTGCCGTTATCCAGTCGGCAATGTGCGGCGCAGCCAATCGTTGAAATATCCATTGCGTCGCGCATGGCATATTTAAAATGCGCGCTGCCCGCGTGTTCTTTCGGCTGTGGCGGAAAATGAAAGGCGACGAGGATTTCGTCATGCTCAAGAGACACTTTGCCCGGCCCGGTGTGAAAGCCATTAATCGGGACGAAACGAACACCGCGCGGGGAGTGGATCTCCAGTTTCGCGTCATAAATTAGCGTTGGCGTGGCAGAATCTGCGCTGGTGGCACCGTTGCAAATATTTCCACCGTAGGTAGCGACGTTACGGATCTGCGGTCCAGCAATGGACGTGGCCGCAGCACATAACGCCGGGAGATGACGTTGAGTTATAGGATCTTCTATTAGCTGGGTAAATGTCGTTGCAGAGCCGATACGTAGCGAGCCATCTTCCGCCAGCGTAATTCCCCGCAGCTCCGCCAGATTATGAATATCAACAATATGGCGATAACGGTCATTGTGATGGTGGAGCTGAATCAGTACGTCAGTGCCACCGGCGAGCAGTTTGGCCTGCGGGTTGTCAGCCAGCAGGTTGATGGCATCGGCAAGGGTTGCTGCGCGATGGTAAGAAGCAAAATCAAACATGATGTTATCCTCAAATCAATCCTGCCAGATGGAACTCTTCATATAACCGTTTTGGCGTCAGCGGCAGTGTATTGATTGCAACACCGGTAGCCATCTTCACCGCGTTACGAATAGCAGCGGCAACAGGAATTATTGGTGGCTCACCCAGTGACTTATGTCCGTATGCGGATTGCGGCTCATTGATTTCGACGAACGCGCTTTCCAGTTGTGGCAGATCCGGCATGGTCGGCATTTTGTAATCCAGCAGATTGGGGTTACGGACCACGCCGCTTTTAGCATCGATGATCATCTCTTCAAATAGCGCCCAGCCAATGCCCATTCCCATTCCGCCGTGTACCTGACCTTCTGCCAGCAGTGGATTAAGAATATGCCCTGAATCATGAACGTTGAGGATGCGGTTGATGGTGACTTTGCACAGCGCAATATCGACCGTCAGATCAACAAAGGTACAGCCAAACGCCGGTGGGTTAGTGGTGGTTTTGATGGAGCTTTCAGCAGAGAGCTGCCCGCCGCGTTCAGGGTGGTAGAAAGCGTCCATCGCCAAATCTTTTAACGACATTAACGGCTCTTCCGGTCGTTCAACCAGCACGATATGGCCTTTTATCAGGGTCAGATTCATCGCTGACTGATGTAGCATGACTGCGGCGTGAGCGATGATTTTCTCTTTTAATAATAGTGCCGCACTGCGCAGCGCAGGCGCGGCAACATAGCTCTGGCGTGAGGCAAATGCGCCGGGATCGAACGGCGTAACGTCGGTATCTTGAGTTGAAATAACGCGAACGTCGCTGACCGGAACCCCCACGGTTTCTGCCACCATTTGCGAGAAGACGGTGTCGGCACCCTGACCGATTTCCGTCGCGCCGCTTTGCACGTTGATGGTTCCATCCTGATTCATCAGAAGGCGCGCGCCTGCTATTTCTACGCCGACAGGCCAGGTGTTAGAGGTGTAGCTAAAACAGGCGACGCCAACGCCGCGGCGCAAATTGCCTTGCTGGTTCTGGCATTCTGCACGGCGTTTTTCCCATTCAAAGATTTTCCGGCCTTTTTCAAGACACTCCGGCAACCCTGCGCTGTAAATACGTTTGCCCGTGAGCGGATTAGCATCTCCTTCGCGGGCGGCGTTGCGTAAACGAATTTCAACAGGATCAATACCTAACGCTGTCGCGGCGTCATCAAGCATAGACTCAACGGCAAATACGACTTGTGGCGCGCCATAACCACGCATCGCACCAGCCGAGGGGAGGTTGGTATAGCAGGTCTTTGAACTGTAAGCGTAGGCACAACGAGGATAAAGGTAAGCGACTTTATTCCCCCCCGCAGAAGCGATGGAGTGCCCGTGAGATGCATAAGCGCCGGTGTTAGACAGAACATCCAGACTATAACCTTTCAATGTTCCGTCGCGGTTCACGCCCATTTGCCCGTCAATGGTAAAAGCGTGGCGGGTACGGGTTGCGAGGAAACACTCTTCACGGCTAAGGGAAACTTTCACCGGAATGCCGCCAAGCTTGCTGGTCAGGAATGCCGCCATTGGCTCTTCCAGTACATCCTGTTTATTACCAAAACCGCCACCGACAAATGGTTTGATGACTCGTACGCATGACCAGGGAATATCCAGCGCCTGACCAACCACGCGGCGAACAATGTGCGGGATCTGGGTGCTGGAAACGATGGTAATTCGCGAGTCATCCTCCATCCACGCCAGCGATGTTACGCTTTCCATGTGACAATGTTGAATAACGGGGGTCTGATAGTGCCCCTGTACCTGGTAGTCGGCGGCATCGATTGTTTGTTGGACATTACCCGTCGACATCGTGCTTTGTTTCAGTAAATTGCCACCGTTATGGATTGGTGCAGCGTCTTCTGCCAGCGCCGCTTCTGGCGTGGTGATAACGGGTAATTCTTGCCACTCAATGCTGACCAATTGCGCCGCTTTTTCTGCCGTGAGTTCATCGCGGGCCACGACGATGGCAACGGCGTCACCATGATGACGAACATGGCGAGTTAGCAGTGCGCGATCGGCGGTATCGCGCTTGTTTTCGTCAAGTGTCCAGGCATGCCCAGCTGTAGCGAATGGAATATCAGGCACATCTTCCCAGGTAAAAATCGCCAGTACGCCCGGCAAACTTCTGGCTTGTTCATCATTAATACTTACGGCATAACCATGTGCGATAGGGCTACGTACATATTTCGCATAACACATGCCCGCCATAACATAATCGTCAGTATATCGTGCCCGCCCGGTGACCTTAGCAATGGCATCGACGCGCATGCATGATTCACCCGTAGCGGTTGCTTCCCGCGCTTCCATAGAAATCCCCTCGATTTGAACATTTGGTTCTTATGGCAAAGATTTAGTCTAAGCAGGCAAGATTTACGCCAGAAACGACGATAAGCGTTAGGGGAGGTAGGAAGTGTGATGACGTTAAAAAAACACAGATATGATACGAAACAGGACTCTGAATAGGGGCAGTGATACGTATCAATATGAGTGGCGATAAAATCAATGTGATAAATTGGGATTATTACGCATCAGGATGGGAAATAGGGTAAAAAGTCAGGAAGTTCGATACCTCTACAGCGAATATTTTGCTGATGATACTTCCCTTTGCCAAATGAAATTAACCTCTTTCTCTATTACCACGTTTTTCCAGAAGCAAGAGATTGGGTATCAAGAGGCTGGCTGCTATGATAAGGCGTCTTGTTTTTTAAGCGAGGAAAGATTTTGAGTGCGGGACGCCTGAATAAAAAATCTCTGGGTATCGTGATGTTGTTATCGGTTGGACTGCTTTTGGCGGGCTGTTCGGGTAGCAAATCATCCGATACAGGAACGTATTCCGGCTCCGTTTACACCGTGAAACGGGGGGATACGCTATATCGTATTTCGCGCACCACGGGAACCAGCGTAAAAGAACTGGCGCGACTGAACGGCATTTCCCCCCCTTACACCATTGAAGTTGGTCAGAAACTAAAACTGGGTGGGGCGAAAAGTAGCAGTATTACACGTAAATCAACCGCCAAATCAACGACCAAAACCGCATCGGTTACACCGTCATCAGCGGTACCGAAATCATCCTGGCCGCCAGTAGGGCAACGTTGTTGGTTATGGCCAACGACAGGGAAAGTTATCATGCCGTATTCGACAGCAGATGGCGGCAATAAAGGGATTGATATCTCAGCTCCACGGGGTACACCTATTTACGCCGCGGGTGCAGGAAAGGTGGTGTATGTGGGCAACCAGCTGCGTGGCTACGGTAATCTCATCATGATTAAACACAGTGAAGATTACATTACGGCTTACGCCCATAATGACACGATGCTGGTAAATAATGGGCAAAGCGTGAAGGCTGGGCAAAAAATCGCCACTATGGGGAGCACGGATGCGGCATCTGTTCGCCTGCATTTCCAGATTCGTTACCGTGCAACGGCAATTGATCCGCTACGTTACTTGCCGCCTCAGGGCAGCAAGCCAAAATGCTGATGGCGAATTAATCAGCAGTCAGCAGCGCGGCACTTGCTAAGGAGAGCGTAAGGTTTATAATGCCTTACGCATCTCGAAGCGGGCGTAGTTCAATGGTAGAACGAGAGCTTCCCAAGCTCTATACGAGGGTTCGATTCCCTTCGCCCGCTCCAGCGATTTTTTACGCTTAAAATCAGCTAAAAAATCTTTATGTTTCCGGTGCTTAGAGGGAGGCGCTCTGTAAGCGCTGTTGAGAACCCTCTCGACGTTCTACCTTGGTAACTACCGCGATTTGGTGAGTAGTGATCAGGAAGCTTATCAAAACGCTGGCGGTCGTTCCAGTGTCTTACCGCGATAGTCCAACAAGAAAACAAAGCCTTTCACTATGGCTATAAACCATTCCTGAAACAGCGGCGCTTACGACGACCTTAGCGCGGGATAAACAGGCGATATGATGGGATTACTAACCTGTCCGGGAAAGCGGCAGGCTCTACCCCGTTTCGTGTATACGAAAATGCACACCTGACTCACTGATCGTTACCGCTGAAAATCTGATGACACGCCTGAAGGCGCTGATCGATGGATGTACCCATCACGGCGCTTTATGGCTCCTATTGCCTAAAATCTGGTTCGCTGTAAAATTGAGCATAAAGAATAGCTTAATAAGAAGAATTTCTATGGCATGGTTGAAAGACCTTAGCAAAGACAGCATATCGGGCGTTATCGTTGCACTTGTCACTGGAGGAAGTGGGATCGCCGTCGTTGTGTGGCTATGGAATTACATTAAGCAGTTCTTCCATTGGTTAATGGACATCCTTACCTTCCCAGTCACAATGCCCTTATGGATGCTCCTCATTTTATCGATTTTATTATTGGCAATTTTACCTACTGTTGGATTTGTAATGCGCCGTCGTATTGCAGCGAAAGCTACAGGACAAGAGGGCAGTTTTTTGCATTATACTTCGGATAATATTTATGAAATGATAGTTTCTTGGGAATGGACTAAAGCATTAGGTGATAGTGGGTACTCTTTAATAAATCTTCACATGAGATGCCCTAAATGTGGAGGCCTTCTTAGCCAACACTCCAGCGTTGATCTCTATAACTATGTCCCATTTCCTATTATTAAATGTAATTTCAAAGGTTGTGGTTGGAAAATAGCCTCAGATATGGAAAGATTAAGCTATGGAGAGATGCGGACTAGATTGGCACAAGAGATTGATCGACGTTGTTTTCAAAAATTTAGAAGTTAACTTCTAGACTAATAAATTTGGAGTGAAAATGTCAAAAGAATTGCTGCCTTTTTTTAGCGCTCTATTCTCTTTCATTGCACTTGTTGTCAGTATAACTGCTCTGTATAACACCTATCGATCAAGAAAAAATGCTGAGCATGATTCATTAAGGAAAATGAAAATTGATACAGTGAAAGAGCTTCGTGAGGTCGAACTGGTTTACCGTGGAATATGTAGTGACACGGAAGAGCTTATCAAGTCTATAGAAACGAGTACAAATATGAACCCTTATGGTAAGAAAGAACTTCTTAAGGGTGTCAGAGATAACCTTGGTTTCTTTACACAAAGTAGACAAGGTGTCACAAATATGCTCTCTAAGCTTGATGAGAATTTTATGAGCATCAGCCGCGAAGAAATAGAAAATATTGCTCAATTCACTGCGTTTGAAGCGAATCGTTTAGCCGAGAATGGAAGAATAATCAAAGAACGCTTCAAAGATCTTAAGGAGATGATCGGCAAAGCACCCCATTAGCAGACATTCCGTTTCACTTTTCATTATCATTTGTATCGAACGTTTTTGAGAAAGGGCAGGATTGCGAGCGAGTCACCAGCGTAAACAGATAAATGCTGTTTTCGTAAGTGCAAAGCCTTTTCCCGCCCTGTAATTCTTGTTCGTCGGGGTTGCTTATGGTGATTTTTCCTGCATGAGCCGCCAGCGGCAGCAGTACCACAACAAATAGTAAAATTTTCTTCATTTCCACAACCTGCCCTGTAAGTGTCCCGGCTCTTTATCCTCCAAGTTTACATTCTCCTGTTGAAAATATCCCCAGCTCTGTTGGTGATCTGCTAGACCGTCAGCCCAGGCCCTCGGTGAAAAGCGCTTTTCTTCGCCAAATATCGCTACGTGATGCCTTCAGCGACACGCCTCACTGCAACAAGCAGTGCAGTTACACAATGCTGCTTTGGGCTGAGGCAAGGGAGATAACTTGATGTTTTGAAGTGCCTGTGTTCACTAATTGTACAGCCATTTAACATATTGTATCTTACATGTACTTGACTGGAATAGTCAGGTATTGCTTTTCGGAGCGTTGATGCGAAGCGTGGTACACAACAGCGATTTCACCAACAGAAGGAAAGCATTCAGGAGGATTTGAGGTGAGTTCTCTTGTTCAAGGATTTTGGATGAGTTTGGCTGGTCACCACACAATTTCAGGTTTCAGGCCTTTGAAGTTGCCAGTGCATCAAATGCCATAAAAGCACATTTTTCTATTCGCAGCAGACATAGGGCTACTACGGCGACGTTACCACAACGGGCTGAAGATCTGCCATCACCTGGTGATATTCACCGAGCCAGGCCGCCACTGTTTCGTACCATTTCCCACAACAATGTAAACAGCCAACCCACCAATCCCTCCTACGCTCAACCAGAAACCCGTAGCGGCGTTATCTCTACACAAACGTGAACTGACATACCGATAATCCACAGCATCCCACAGCGCGATACAGCAGCCACCAGAGGGCATCTGTTTTGGTTTTGTGTGTTGTTTTATTATTTTTTTGAAGCGAAGGTTCAGAAATTGAGTGTTGCTTGATCCAGATACCAGCCACCAAATTTCACGCTTCCAGTGCTGGCAAGGCTTCGTTATGTACATCACACCATAACGCCCATAGGTTCAGACTTCTGATTTGTACGCATAGTGACCACTTTAGCATGATTAACTACGGATTATGGGCTATTTGAGGTGCATTTAATCTATTTTGTTTACAAGATAGCCAATGGTAAAGATCATCCACCAAATTTTGACAGAAAATCAGTATAGGGTTGCCAATCTTCAGGCAGCGCGGAGAATGGTCGGTACTTTCAGATGAAAGCAGGGGAGGGAGATGATCAATTCTCGGAGCGGATCAGGTGTCTGGACCGCCTCAGGTGTTGCCGTTGATTGTGCCATTGAAGCATGACGCGGACATATCAAACCGGAAGTTTTCATCGGTGCGTTGGTCGCGTGGATGACTTGGAAAATTCTCACCCGGTGATACCTGCATGATTTTCGTGTACCCACCCCCTCGATTTTCGAGCACCTACCTGCACGATTTTCGAGTAGGGGGTAGTCGATTTTCGAGCACAATAATAATAAATAACAATCCCCATAAAAGAACTGATAAGAAAAGTACCTCCAGGTCGAGAGCACGGAATGACGGTTGGTCATTCTGTTAGTTTTAATAGTGATGCTTCTGCATCGCTCCGCTCTGTGACTCGGGTAACCCGGCAGGCTACGCCATAGAGCTACGCTCTTACTCTGTGTGGAAGCTGCGAACTTGTTCGCCATATGTGGATCGGAGCACGGCGTAGAGGACTGCTTTGCATCTGTCCGGTTCACTCCGGGGCGGCGCGGGTTAACTAACAGACCTCCTTAAAGCCTCTCTATGGCGTTTAAACGGTGGTGGTGATACGTATGTACTCCTATGGTGACAAGTACCCGCAGAACGCGTTACAGAACGACTTGGCACTATTGACAAAGATTTTGTAAACTTGTAGTGTTATGGTGATTATTATGCATTATAAAATCCTACATGATAATGATTGCTATTTACAGACAAATCTGATACAATAGATTCTAGTAGGGTAATGATTTACCTATGAATCCTCGAATAATTCTGCCGTCATCACGACATTCCTTGTCAACCTCACGGCAATACAAAATGGGTTACAAATAGAACCTCCGCGAATAATTCTTTTAACAGAACGGAGAACCCAATGAATAAACCAAAATCCCAACGTCTCGACCTGACCACTATGACAGGCGAGCAGATCGCTGATCTCATCCTGAACGGCAAATACACCAAATCAGCCTTGTGGGCCTTCATTAGTAGAAACGGCGGGGCAGACGCTGTACATGCCCGACTTCCTCAGATTGCCGTCTGCCTGCATATTCTGAAGCAGGAGCGCAAAAAGGCGAAGCAGGCGCGAGCGTTTAAAACCATCCTTAAGCCGCTGAGTAATCAACGCGCTGCTGGAATGGAGTTGACCGATATACTTCGTCCAATCCTGGAAGGCCATCGACAGCTTTATCTGGATAAGCTAGGTCTTTCTCTAACTCATGAGCAGATCATTATGCTGCTTGTGGCTGTCAGCGGTGCAGAAGAACTTGAAGCCTACGGTTATCCACTGGCTGGCGAATTCCCGACAGCAACCGCAGCCTAACAACACTGAACAAAACCTGAGCCGGTTCGCCTTCTGGGCGACCACTGGCGGGAGGTCTTTTGTACCTAGAACGAGGAGGACAACTTGAATGAACATCAAATTTCAACAGCACGTTTATCAGGCTCTACTGGCTGAGGCCAAAAGGCAGGACAAGCCCCTGGCACGGCTCTGTAATGAAATCTTGGAGACTGCCGCGAACATTTTCGACAACACACCAGACATCAAACCAGCATTAGCCAGCAAGGCGACACTTTTCGGAGAACAGAATGAGCAAACAGAACCGGGACAGTAAGGATTTTGTAAAACTTGAATACAGCGTTCTCGACCTTACCGAGTACAACGGCCTGACCATTAATGGCAACATGAAAATTTTGTTATCTCTGGTTTACAGCTATGACAAAACAGGCAGAACTTATTACGAATCTGTTGGCACGATTGGTAAACGTTGCGGCTGCAAGCCCGAAGCCGTTCGCAATTTCAGGAACAAGCTTCGTGAAGCTGGAATGATCACTTTTGAGGAAGTGAAGGGGAGTACACACAAAATTTCTCCGGTCGAACTCGATCCATCGCTGATGGTTTTTCTTGACGATCATAATTCCGCGCAGGCGAGTAATAGAAAAGTGGAAACCGAGGAGAGCGGTAAGAATGAGCAAAAACCTGTTGTGGAATCTTTCGTGGTGGAATCTGCCGCGCCTGTTACTGGAAAACCAGACGGCGTACCTGCTGTGGATATTCCTGTCGATGTTGATTTATCCAATAGTGATGATCCATCACTGAGTGAGTCAGCTGGGGAAAATGTTGTCGGGATACCATGGCTCGCCAACTCGTTTACCTCTCGTGGGGATTTGGTTCCAGAGGCGCGACGCTGGGCGCAATCCCATGGTGCTACAACCTGGCAGGATGAGATCAAACTTGTATGGAAACTGAAAGGCAAAACCAATATGGGTGAGCCAGGAGAACAGATGCGGCCTGACGATATACCCGCAACAGAACCAGCGCCAGTAAAGCAACAAGTTAACGGGCCGGATGTATATCACTACGATGAAGATGATCCTGAGATCCCTTTTTGATACTGGAGGAATATTGTGTGAGAAAGTAACTGGCATCAGCCAGACAGCCAACGGCCTGACGGCTGAATCCCTTACGGTGCGAAGCAGTTTACCAGAGGTAAACACCTCCGGTGCTGAAACCCCCGATTTGTCACGTTTTTACAAATCCCGCTCTCGTGATTCTTCACTGATCGAGACTGCTAAAAAAATGCTCGTGCATGGTTACACCCCAGGCAAAACGGCGCTGCTCCTACGCTTGCCGTATGACCTGGTAAAAGGCCTTTACGATAACTCGTGGAATCCTCGCTGTCGTAAGATAAGCAATACCAGTCAGTATGCCACTAAGCGAATGGCCCGAATGTACTACGAATCCGGCGCAATGCTGGCAAAAATCTGTGCTGACCTTCAACTGCCTCTATTCACCGTGGTGACGCTGCTTAAGCGTGAAGGAATCACTGAAAAAGAAATGGCATCTCGAATGCCGGATCATACTGATCCGTTGTTTGTGGCCTATCGTGAAACAGTCGCCAGAAAACAGAAGAACCCGCAGCGACGTTCACCACGCCTGCACTACTAACACCCTGAAAGGGTTAACAGCAATTGCTGTTAATCGCCTTGCGATGCACTGACCCAACCCCACATCGGGGGCCAATGAACCTTGATTACATCTTTTTCCTGCCTTGGGGCTGGGTGGCGCTTCGTCACGTCCTGATCGGCGGGAGCATCCTTCTCTGGAGATACTATAAAAATGACCACAATAAAAGACCGGATTTTCGCCGCCATGCATGGCATGACACCGGAGGAATACGAACTTCAAAAAGCGCGGGACAATCTGAAGAGCGTCACCGATAACTTTCTGGATCAACATCCGGAGTTGCTCAAATCAGCCCCGGCTGACACACCCACGGGTAAAAAGGGCGAAGCCCTCTCACCAATGCGAGACACCTTTGGTGCTGAACAACGGATTAAAAAATCGTTGGGTGCTGATAGCCGTCCGGTTGTCTCACATACCGCTGACCATATCGATCCTGAAATGCTGGCGAAAGCTAAAGCAGCGGCTGCTGCACTCGCAAAATCTGATCCTGATCGTTACGGCAATATCATCAAGCAGCAGGGGGGGCAATGAGTAGTGGAACAACCAACAAGATAGTGACGAGCACCGTCAATATCGTAAGCTGGGAAATTTCCCGCTCTAGTTACGAAGCAGCGAAGAAGAAAATTCTGTCACTTCAGCAATTAACTACCAAACCTGCTAAAGCGCTGGAGCAAGCTCAGAAGCGAACCGCCCAGAGTGAGGGTAAAGCAGCCCTTGAAGCAGCCCGCGCTCAAACACAGCGCCTCAAAATGGCTCAAAAGCTTTCGCTAGAGCAACAACGCCAGGCCCAAGCCCAGGCAAAGATCGCAAAACAGGAAGAGGCTCACGCCCGGAAAATGCAGGCTCTTAACGCCAGAGGGCAGGCTCAACAATTGGCAGATAGTGAACAGATCCGGAGACAAAACGCCCGTTTAGCCAATATATCCGCAAAAGTGCAGGCCGCAGCCAGATCACGAGCGATGACCTACAACCCTAACATGGGCGGTCAACATTACGATCCTGGTCTTGTTTCCCGTCAGACTGACGCAATGAACCGTGGTCACGGCGCTGTTGCTGCTGACATCGCAGCCACCAAAAAGGCGATGGCCCTGGAAGAGAAGCGCCAGCGTGAGAAAGAAGCCAGCCTCAAGCGCCAGAGCACTGCATACGACACCCTACGCCGCGCCAGTTTAACGATCAGCCATATCGAAGGTGCCAGCCTGGCTGACAAAATGAAAGCGGTGCAGGCAATCAAAGAGGCTACCAAGGGATACTCCGAGCAGCGTTATACCATCGCAGAAATGCGCCATGAACTTGCTAAAGCGACTCTGGAAACCAGGCGGCAGGCACGTATTAACCGCCAGATGGTTAAGGATCGGGCTAAAGTAGAGCGAGCAGGGCGCGTTAATGCTCAACGTTTGAGACGTGAACGTAGCGAACGTGGTTATGGTGGCCTCGCTGCCACTGGTGTAATTGCAGGGGGATCCCTGATTGGTTCAATGGGAGTTGCTCGTGTTGGTCAGACCCTCCAGGGGAGTCTTGAACGCTCCAGAGAGGCGCAGCAATTAAGGCAGTATGATATTAGCCAGCTTGAATTTAATGCTATCCATGACGTTGTACAGAAGCGTACAGGGTACGACCTGACCGTAGATAAGTATGCGTCCATGAATAAGGATTACTTCGAGAAAGCAGGTGAGCTACTGAATACCGGTTCCTTTAAAACTAACAAGCAAGGGGTAACAACATTCAGCGGAGGTGGTGAACTTGCCGATCTGGTGAATGCAGTTCTTAGCAAAACCAACCAGCGAACAGCACAAAAAGTGATTGGCGAGCTTCAGAAATTGGACATGGGGACCTTCGTTACCTATGTGCGGCAGTTGGGTAAACAATTCGGCTGGACAGAGAATTCCATGCGTCATTTTTTGGAAGCGATCAATGACGGATCGGTCTTGATGGCGGGTATCAGTGGGGAAGGTGATGAAGTTATTGCCCGTATGCATCAACTCGCTTCTGAAGGATGGACCCTATCTGATGCACAGCAGGCCAACCTTGATAAGCTGGCAGCTTTGGGTGCTGAGTACAACCGAGTACAAACAAGTCTTGCGGATCACTTCTCAGCCTCGTTTGTTGAAGGCCTGGGGCAGTACGCTGCCAATACTGACACTCTACGTCAGAATATGACTGGACTGATCCCAATTTCCGATGCCCTCGGCGTTGCTCTTGGTGAGCTAACCACCAACATTCTTTCCTTCGCTGGTCGAGTCGGTGAAGAACTCAAGAAAGGCGCAACATTGCCGGATGCGGTTTATACGAGCGTGGTAGATGACTCCTCAAATGGTGCTGCCGATTGGATTAAGGAAAAGACCGGCTTTGATCCACGTAGCATCGGTCAGACGCTTAAGCAGATTTACCCGTGGCTGGATAGTTCCGCTCCGAGCAATATCGGCTCAGGCATGGCGTATAACGATCCAGCACTAGCGTTGAATGTTCCTGGCCTGAACTATCTGACACCCCAGCAACCAACGTTCACGGTTCCGACAATTGATAGCATAGTTCAACGACAGCCGATTCCTGTTGCGGTCACTGGCGAAGCTGAGATCAAGTTTGCGCCTCTTGAGGTGAATGTTAATGATGGTGCGATTAACGGTCTGATTGATACCAAGATAAGGGAAAACAACCAGGCGCAGAATAACCTCATCCTTGGGATTGCGGACTAAAATCATCGTTCCGTCAAAAATGACGTAGTAAATTGGCCCACACGAGAGAGGGCCGTTAAATTCGCCATGTTATTGTTTTTGTTGTTGCAAATGATAATCATTCGTGTTAAAATAATTGCATAGGGTGATGATTTAAATTGTATGTGCGTACAACAGCCGTTGTCATTCCTTCTCCTTACTTAAAGTGCCTGTGTGAACACCGTGCGGGCCTTTTCTCATACAGCCAATAATCCGCACTCTCTCACGGGAAGGTTAGGCCATTGCCGCTGGCTGTATCAGAAAAGTATCGTAGAGCGATTAGCAACACATGTTGCTAACCCGTAAACGGGTGTAGAAGAATTTTCTCCGACCTTGGATCGGAGATTTGCCAAAGCCCTTTCATCCTCGGAAGGCTGTCAGCCGGACACTAACGGCATCAGGTGGCAACGTTTTTGGGTCTCCTTACCCATTCTTTGGAGCGTTGCCGCCTCCTTATTCCTGAAGCGTGAACACACTCATGCTTTCCAAATCTCTCCATCAGAAAACTACTGACCTACACCGGGCGGGATATTCTCGCCTTGGTCTTTTTCTGTTGGAACACGAATAGAAGAATGCCGTCCGATGGACGGTATTTTTTCAACTCAACCCGGCATATTCGCCGGATTATAAAAACTGTATGGAGATACAAAATATGGCATTCGAATACGAAAGCAAAACCCCACAGGATGTATTGTTTTATACCGATTCACCGATCTTTCATAAGCGCACCGTGATCCTTGATCTGGCTGCTGATGTGACTTGTGGTGATGTGATTAACCCGACCACTGGCGCGGCATACGTTGCAGCAGATGCTGATAACTGTGCTGTAGCTCTGCAAAATCAAGTCGCTGGTGATGCCCGTAGCCTTGTTATCAGTGATACCCAATGCGTGTTCAATCCATCAGGTCTGGTTGTAGCGGCTGCTGCAAAAGATGCTGCTTACGCTGCCCTTGTTAAGCAAGGCAACCGTATTGCTGACGCAAACACCGCAATCTAATCAAGGAGAGATAACAATATGAAATTAAGTGATTTTACTAACCTTTCTGGTCAATTCGTGAAGCCAAGCGGCGAGGGGTTCCTTCTGTCCAGCCTGGGGATCTTTACCAGCCGTCCAAGTGATACGCAAATCATCGCACTCGACACACTTGAAGATGTGCAGCGTGAAGTGACTAAATCAGTTGCCCGTTATGGTTCTGAAATGTCGGGTCTAAACTTCCCTAAAGCGGCTAACGTGACCGTTCAGGCTCCACTGCATGTCTACAGCTCAACCATCACCAGCCAGGATTGGCAGGGGAAACGTCAGCCGGGAACAAATCGCCAGATGACCGCTGAAGATGTAGTTGCTAATCATACCCTGAAGCACTACCTGCAAACCCGCCGTGATGTTGAATATGCCATGGCGCAGAGCCTGCTTCACAATACTGTAGAGGCGACACACCTACGTGAAGGTCCTGATCTGAACTGGCAAACCTTCTGGGGTATTAACCAGCCGTCTGCTGTGGTGAAAACTGGCATCAGTGCCAACGTCATTACTGAGATGCAGAACGCTGTCACGCTGCTGAAGAAAAATCTGGGTGGCTGGTCTTCCAGCATCAAGCAGGTTTATCTGCTGGCGAGTCCGAGTCTTTTCACCGCCATTCAAGGCAACCCAACCGCATATCAGGCGGCTCTGTTTGGTGCTACGTCCCGTGACATCATTTTCCCTGACACTTTGGGTGCATATGATCGATATAACATCGGGCGTGTAACAGTGGTGCAGGTTGACGATCCGCTATATGGCATTGCAGATGGTGAAGGCTACATGCTGGCGACGTTCTCCAATGTTGTTGAAGGCGACCTTTCACCTTATATGACCTACTGCACGCCAGCCTCACGCCACGCAGAAGTTGCTAATGGTCCGGTTTATCCGTCTTACCATTACGTTCTGCGTGATAAGTTCATGAATTATGAGGTGGTCAGCGAGCTATCACAAATTCAGATCCCAATGCGTCCGGACTTCGTTTTGAAAATTACGATGGATGACGCGGCGTAAGACAGCGGATTTTGGGGGCGCATTGCCCCCGCTGCTGGCGAGGCTAACGGTGCGAAGCACTCTCGCTATTGCGAGACACCTTCGGTGCTGGAGGCAAAGGAAAGGAGATATATATGAAATTAGCTTTGATCGGTACTGGCAACATGCCGCTGATGCAGTGGATTCTGGACGGTAAAGGCGATGATGCGATCATCAACATGTCAGCGTTAGCACGCAGGCTTGAGTGTAGTCGTTCCAGCCTTCTTGACCGCATCCATACGCATGGATTCGACAGCGCTATCAGGTACTACTTGAGCGAACAGCGACAACGAAAGCTGAAAACATGAGAGCCGGGTTAATCCCGGCTTTTTTTTAGCGCTTTTTATTCGATTGGGAAACAACCGAACCAGCTAAGGTTTTAGTAACCTCGCTTGAGCGTGGGTTTTTCAATGCTGCGGATGCTTTGGCTTCCATGTTTGCGCCAGTCTGATTTTTTGTTCCTGCTTGTGATAGCACCGAACCCGCTAAACTTTTCTGAATCGCAGAGGCGTTTGGGTTGTTTAGAGTCTCTGCTGCCAGATGTGCTACATCTTTCGAGGATTGCTTATCATTGTTCGCCATTTCAACACCTATTCACGGGATGGATGTTTGGATATATTGTATTTATTATATCAATAAACACAATATGTAGTGGTTATGATAGAAGCGAAGCGGCAAAGTTAGCAAGCTCGGAAAAAAGTTTTTACTGGTTTTATGACCAGTGTCAATTGTTTGATAACTGACCGTTTACGGAAGTCGCTAGAAGTCGCTATAACGCTAACGTAGTTAAAAATTCGGTGTTATGGCGTTCATGGAGAAGCGAAATGGCAAATAACCTCTTTGTAACTTACGACCTGATCAAGACCAAAGACTACCCGGCAGTACATAAAGCCATCCAATCATTAGGAGCTTGGGCAAAAGTCACAGAATCGAACTGGTATGTGAACTCAACTTATACCGCCTCGCAAGCTGCGGAAATTGTGCGAAAATCTATGGATGCAGACGATAAATTAATCGTTGTTGATGCAAGCAACAATGTTGCAAGTTGGTTCAACTTGTCGGCAGAGGTTGCTAATTTTATTAAAGAACAATGGCCTAAATAACACTTTAGGGGGCTCGCCCCCTATTTTTCAGTAATTCACCAACTCCACATACTCTGATAGTTCCTTCATCCCCGCGCCTTTGCTGTAGGTTCTGAATGCTTCAGTTTTCGCTTTCTGCTCTGTGTGCCCCGTAATGCTCCGATCCGTTGTTCGGGAACTCCTGCCCGGTCCAGGCAGGTGATGAACATCCCTCTCAAAGAGTGGAAGCACTGCCGATCTGTAGCTGTTGGCAAAACGCTATCACGCAGCCGGGTGAACTTTTGGCTGTACCACGGACCTCGCTTGCCATCCTTCCGAATGATGCTATTAGACTGTGCCAGAAGATATTCACCACTGTTCTGTGTCAGATGCTTATCAACAATCCCCATCAGTAGCGAGTGGATCGGAACATACCGCACCCCGGCTACAGTCTTGGACTTGCTGACAAAGAAACATCTGACACCCTCCAACATTACAATCTCATCCCGTTTAATGCTGGCGATCTCATCAAGTCGCATTCCTGAATACAGCCCAATTAATATGACATCGCGTAGAACGTCATCCGCTTCTCTGATAAGGGTATCCAGTTGATTGGCTTCAAACGGTTGATAACTTTCAATGGTGCGCCGTGCTTCGAGGTTGTGACCGTGAAACGGGTTACTGTCCGGGATTGCGTCATATCGACGTTTGGCGAATTCGTACAGACTCCCCAAAGAGGTTAGCCAGTTCTGCAACGTTTGAGGTGAAAACTTGCCTTGGTTAGCCTCCAGGAACTCCGTCACCATACGGCGACCAATACTGCCAATTGTAATCGCTGGTCTTTTTATGGATTTCGTAAACGCCTCGACAGCACGGGCAGACTTTTGCAAAGTGGAGTAGCTCCGCCTGTCTGAATACACCTTCATGTATTCGTCGCAAAGGTCTTTTAACTTTGGCGTTGAAGGTTTCCCTTTGGTGGCTGTCTGAAAATCTGGAACGAGATTAGTAGATGCAGCACCAACGAAACGTAGATCGGTAATGGCTGACTGAATCTTGAGGAGATAAGCATTTGGGTTGAATTGCGCCTGTAGCCTTCTGAACTCCATCAGGTACTGATCACGAAACCTACGAGCCAACACAAGATCGCGAGTGCCTGTTGATTTTTTAAGCATCTTGCGACCGTTCCAGAGGTGGCGCATGTAAACGGGAATATGAAGCTGGATGATATAAATCCCGTCACTGTTTACGTAAAGATAATTTGTTCCTTTGCCCTTGATCGTCATGGTCTTAACCTAGTAAGCTACCGCTACTAGTTACCGTGGATTTACGTAAACGTCTGTTTGGTTTATCTTTTCCGGTGCTTAGAGCAAGCCTTTTCGATTCCCTTCGCCCGCTCCAATTTATCTTCACCTCATCAATCTGCCATTTTTGCTGTATCTGATTTTCTATATTATCTTAATTCAATCGCTTCAGACTTTTCGCAATCGCCGTAATATTTCCCCATTTTGTTGTAAATAAAAAGCGTTTACGCAATGCAATCCTTTTGTAACAACCCAGGTAAAACACCTTATTTTCAAGTTGTTAAATAAGTGGTTATCTACGCTTTTAACAAACGATTGATGGAATATTTTATGAAAGGGAAATCTGCATTAACTCTTCTGCTCGCTGGTATATTTTCGTGCGGCACATGCCAGGCGACAGGGGCAGAAGTGACGAGTGAATCTGTATTTAACATTCTTAATTCCACGGGGGCAGCAACAGATAAAAGTTATTTATCGTTAAATCCAGATAAGTACCCTAATTATCGTCTTCTGATTCACTCAGCCAAATTAAAAAATGAAATAAAGAGCCACTATACCAAAGACGAAATTCAAGGGTTGTTAACATTAACAGAAAACACACGAAAGTTAACGTTGACGGAGAAACCCTGGGGAACATTTATTCTTGCTTCTACTTTCGAAGATGACAAAACAGCGGCAGAAACCCACTATGATGCTGTCTGGTTGAGGGATAGTTTATGGGGCTATATGGCATTAGTATCAGATCAGGGAAATAGTGTAGCCGCAAAAAAGGTTCTGCTCACCCTGTGGGATTATATGTCTACGCCCGACCAGATTAAGCGGATGCAGGACGTCATTAGCAACCCAAAACGACTGGATGGAATTCCCGTGCAAATGAATGCTGTGCATATCCGATTTGACAGCAACTCCCCCGTGATGGCAGATGTGCAGGAAGAAGGCAAGCCGCAGCTGTGGAACCATAAACAAAATGATGCTTTAGGTCTTTACCTTGATCTCCTTATACAAGCAATCAACACTGGTACTATTAACGCTGAAGATTGGCAAAAAGGTGACCGATTAAAGTCGGTTGCGCTGCTGATTGCTTATCTGGATAAAGCCAATTTCTATGTTATGGAAGATTCCTGAGCATGGGAAGAAGATGCCCGATTAAACACATCTTCCGTTGCACTGGTGACCTCTGGACTGGAACGTTTGTCAAACCTACTCTCGAAGAAAGACTCTGTTTTTGTCTCTGATTTACTACGCGAAGCTAAAGTCAATGAACTGGATGAAACTCTTTCAACAACGAGGTTGAACCACCTCATAGATAAAGGTTATGAAAGAATAACGTTACAGCTTGATTTAGGGGGAGAATCCCCAGGTTATCTGGAAAAAGATAAACATTACAGAGAAGCCGATGCGGCTTTACTTAATGTTATTTATCCTACAAATCTTTCAAAGATAAACGCCAGAAGAAAAGAGCAAGTTCTAAAAATAGTTAAAAAACTAGCAGGTCCGTATGGTATAAAAAGATACGAGAAGGATAATTATCAGTCGGCAAATTTTTGGTTCAATGATATTAAAACCGATACCGATCAAAATTCGCATGCAAAAAGAGAAAAGAGCTTCATTCCATCAACAGAAGCAGAATGGTTTTTTGACTCATGGTATGCAAAATCAGCAGCAATTGTTTATAAAGAATCAAGAAAAGAAGAGTATTTGAATGACTCAGTGCAATTTATGAATAGATCATTGGCCCAAATAACAGGCGAGAATATGATTGGTGCAAATGGCAGGAGCGTACCAGAAATGGCACTTCCCGAAAGCTATAACTATATCCACAAGTCGGGAACTTTGCATGAAGCGCCAAGCCCTATCATTCCGCTAAATTGGTCGAAAGCTTCAATGACTCTCATGTTGAAAGAGATGTCCAACCTTATCAATGATGAGGGAATTAAATAGTTTTCATAATGAGGCGGTCCTGGATTAAAAGGACCGCTCAAAGAGAAATCGAAAGGGGAGGTAAAAGTGATCAATAAATTACTGTTAGCTTACCTGATAGGTCTGGTTGTGACATCGACTTTTATATTTATCTTCTCGGAAGAAAAAGTAACATATCGGTTGTTTGCTACAATAATTACAGGTTTAACCTGGCCGCTTAGTCTCATTCCTTCCATTATAAGTCTCATGATTCGTAAATCCGACTAACAAGAAAATTATATGATCGATTAAGAAAAATAGAATCGAACAAGAGAATAAAATATATGCGGGGAGTAACAAAACACTCGCAGTGCGTTAATGTGTAACTAACAAATATGATTTTTATTGAAAATAGTCACCAAACAAGTGTTATAAGAAATACGAGGTGTGTTTAAGTAAAACATATCAACAGTTACAAATCTGTATATGGACAGGATGACGTACTAGTGTAAGTGGCTGATAGCAATTCGCTCATAACAAAATCATTATTTTATAAATAGTAATCATCACTTTTTAATCATGTTTTTATAGCAAGTTTATGGAGAATGAGAATATGGAATAAGGAGATGAAACATGATTGAAGAAGGGCTGTTACTTCCAATGAATGTTTTGCTTCAAGGACAGAAGTTAACCCTACTGGACCCTGAAATGTGGTTCTTACGGGGAAATGAAAACAAGGATGTAACTATATTCTTGATCAATTAGAGATGAAGTATCCTGATCTATTAAAAGAGATATTAAGATATATAACCGTGCAGCGCATTTCAGAGGTAATTCAGCGTCTGATCCTGGAGCGAATTTCAGTGCGCAATATGCGGTTAGTTATGGAGGCCTTAGCATTATGGAGCCCACGAGAGAAAGATATAATCACACTCGTCGAGCATGTACGAGGTGCATTAGGTCGCTACATTTGCCATAAGTTTTCATATTCTGGAGAAATTAAAGCAATTGTGATTTCGCCTGAAATAGAGGACAGAATCAGAGATGGTGTCAGGCCTACCGCTGGCGGTACTTTTCTTAATCTCGATGCATCCGAAGCTGAGATGATTCTGGATAATTTTAAACTGGCACTTTCTGGAATCAATATTCCTATTAAAGACATTATTTTACTGGGATCTGTGGATATTCGTCGTTTTATCAAAAAACTTATTGAATCTAGTTATCGAGATCTCGAAGTACTTTCGTACGGGGAACTAACGGAAAATGTTCCCGTTAATATTCTGAAAACTATTTAGGATAATGTCTTGCGATATGGAGCATGCCGGTATGAAAAGATTAAAATTATTAAATAAATACAGCTACTTACATAGCATAAACGGCTCTCTGATTGAAGCAGAACTTGACGACGTTTCAGTGGGTGAAGTATGCGAAATTTATGCAAGCTGGCAAGCAAATGAACGTATAGCCAGGGCTCAGGTCGTTGGCTTTCGCAATGGAAAGACATTATTAAACCTTATAGGCAGCTCAGTGGGGCTTACACGTACTGCAGTTTTGAAACCAACGGGAGAGCAGTTAACCATACAGATCAGTGATGCCTTTCTTGGTTCGGTTTTGAATGCCTCTGGTCAAATTATGGAAAGGTTTGTCCCGAACCCTCCAGGCGATAGAGGAAATTTACGCCTGATTGATGAACTGCCACCGTCGTATCAGGAACGTCGAGTTATTAATACACCACTAGAGACACGCATAAGAGTCATTGATGGCGTACTGACATGTGGCATTGGTCAACGTGTTGGGATTTTCGCATCGGCTGGCTGTGGCAAAACGGTTTTAATGCATATGCTCGTAAACAATACTCAAGCTGATGTGTTTGTTATTGGCTTGATTGGCGAACGTGGTAGGGAAGATACGGAATGCGCGGAATCGATGAAACAATCAGTAAATGCGGCAAAATGCGTATTGGTTTATGCCACCTCTGATTTCTCGTCAGTAGATCGGTGTAATGCCGCCCTGATGGCGACAACCGTGGCAGAGTATTTTAGAGATCGAGGAAAGAGAGTTGTACTTTTTATCGACTCAATGACGCGGTATGCATGAGCACTACGTGATATGAAACTGGCAGCGGGTGAACCACCTGCCAGAGGTGGTTATCCTGCATCTGTTTTTGACAGTTTGCCTCGCTTACTGGAGAGGCCGGGACCAACACTAAAAGGAAGTATCACCGCGTTTTATACCGTGTTACTGGAAGGGGAAGACGAATCAGACCCCCTGGGAGATGAAATTCGCTCAATCCTCGATGGCCATATCTATCTGAGTCGCAAACTCGCTGGGCAAGGTCACTATCCGGCAATAAATGTTCTAAAAAGTGTGAGTCGAGTATTTGGTCAGGTCACTGATGAAAAACACAGAGATAATGCTGCACGGGTAAGGAAAATCCTCACAACTTTGGAAGATCTACAGGTTTTTATTGACTTAGGGGAATATCGCGCTGGGCAAAATGCTGAAAATGATTTCGCTATGAATGCACGGCCTAAACTCACAAATTGGTTGAAACAGTCAGTTAATGAAAAAATGCCAATGAGTGAAACTCTAAAAGAGCTTGAACGAATTGTTAAGTAAAGTTAATCGACTTATCAGAAGAACAGCGCAGAGCCTGGCTGCATGTGAAGCATCATTACAAAAGTTAAATGCAGAAAAAGAAAAGTTAGCCGAAAAGGAACGCCTGTATGATATGCAACTTAAAAACCTGAAGTCACTGTTAGATAAGAAGGAGTTACTCGGCGAAGTTGTATTTCGACAGGATATATTTTACTCGTTACGTAAAGTTGCAGTCATTCAGCAGCAGATCGCTGAGATAAATCTTGAAAAGCAAAAAATAGCAGAGCGGAGAAAAATACTTAACAAGGAAATAGTTCAACAGCAAGCACAAAGAAAACACTGGTGGCTAAAAGGAGAAAAGTACGTTCGACTAAAAACGCGCATCAAAAAAACTTTTAAATCAGATGCTTCATCAAGACGAGCTTGAACAGGAGGAAAAATATAATGGACGAAGTCAAGAAAATTGAACACGGTAAAATTTTAAACACAGACACACCCGATAATTCTGCTTCGAATTTAGACAGTTTCTTAAAGAAAAACAAAAAAAATAAAGAAATGAGTGAGATTGTCGCTGGAACCATTCTCCAGTTATTACGTCAGACTCAGGATAGCCAATTTTCTACATTGGGGAAAAAGAATGGGCAAATGAAGTCTATTGACAACAAATCATCTCTCCAGGTTGACAGGAATTCCTCTCTTTCTTTGCAAACAAATGGAACAGAACAATTTTCTACAAAGAAAATTCTCAATATGACTTCTCGAGATCAGGGTATTAGTTCTGAACTATCTAATAAAACGATACAAATTAATGAAAAAATCCATAATGGTATCCATACAGAATACATCACAGATCAAAAAACAGTAATAATAAAGATCGTGAAAAAAAATACCGCGATGGAGACAAAATAAATGGACCGCAGGCCCATTCATTAGACAGTACTAACGAAAGAAGGTTTGCTGATAACAGAACCATGTTTACTCAACATATCGAAAAGCAAAGGAATGTTAATACGCTCAATCAGAATGATATAAATAATTCTGTTAATAATGCCAATGTGCACGAAAATGAATTGACATATCAGTTTCAGCGTTGGGGACAAAATCATACAGTCCGGATTCTGGAAAGTAGTGAAGGGATACGACTAAAACCATCAGACACACTTGTCTCCAACAGACTCCGTGAAGCCCAACACAATGATGTTACAGCACAACGTTGGGTATTGACTGAGCAAGATGAACGACAAGGACAACGACATCAGCCTTATGAGGAGCAAGAAAATGAAAGCAAATTCGAAAACGATCAGAAGGATGAAAGTTAATGTTCGGTCTGAGGAAAGTAAATCGAAACACTCATACGTTTGAAACCACTTTTCAAAATTGGAAAGAAAATGGCGAAGATGTTGCATTATTAATGCCCGAATTTAGTGCTAAATGGCTACCGATAGCAGAAGAGAGTGGCAGCTGGTCTGGATGGGTATTGCTTGGAGAAATATTTCCCTTAATTTCATCTGAGCTCGCTGGGATGGCTTTAATGCCAGAAACGGAAAGGTTAATAGGGGAATGGCTCAGTTTATCCAGTTCCCCGTTAAATCTAAAGCATCCTGAACTAAAATATAATCGTTTGCGCGTAGGTAAAGTATTTGATGGAGTATTGAGCCCTGCTCAACCACTAATAAGAATATGGACAGGGGAATTGAATCTTTGGTTAGATAAAGTCACAGTCTGCCAATACGGAAACGCTCCAGCGTTAGACAAAAAATCGTTATATTGCTCCATTCATTTTGTAATTGGATTTAGTAAAACATGTTACAGAAGTCTTGTTGATATTGAAGTTGGTGATGTTTTATTAATCTCAAATAATTTGGCTTATGCGGTTATTTATAATACAAAAATTTGTGATTTAATTTATCCAGAGGAGTTAAAAATGGCTGATCATTTTGAGTACGAGGAAGATTTTGAAACAGATGATTTTGATATCAAAAAAAACGAGAGTGAGATTTATGATGAAAATGACGATCAGATGATTAATAGTTTTGAAGACTTGCCTGTAAAAATTGAGTTTGTTCTTGGTAAGAAAATAATGAATCTATATGAAATAGACGAACTCTGTGCAAAAAGAATAATATCTCTGCTTTCTGAATCTGAGAAAAATATAGAAATACGTGTAAATGGCGCGCTAACTGGCTATGGCGAACTTGTTGAAGTGGATGATAAATTGGGCGTAGAGATTCATTCTTGGTTATCAGGGCATAATAATGTCAAATAGCATTTCGCTGATAGCTATACTATCATTATTTACACTATTGCCGTTTATAATAGCATCCGGGACATATTTTATTAAATTCTCGATTGTTTTTGTTATTGTCCGAAACGCGCTGGGGCTTCAGCAAGTGCCATCAAATATGACACTTAATGGGGTTGCTTTGCTATTGTCAATGTTTGTAATGATGCCGGTTGGGAAGGAAATATATTATAACAGTCAGAATGAGAATCTTTCATTCAATAATGTAGCGTCGGTTGTTAATTTTGTTGAGACAGGCATGAGTGGTTATAAATCATATTTGATAAAATATTCCGAACCGGAGTTGGTTAACTTTTTTGAAAAGATTCAGAAGGTGAATAGCTCTGAAGACAATGAAGAGATATTCGATGATGATAATATTTCAATTTTCTCGTTACTCCCGGCATATGCGTTGAGTGAGATAAAAAGTGCATTTATTATAGGTTTTTATATCTATTTACCCTTTGTTGTAGTGGATCTGGTTATATCCAGCGTTCTGTTAACGTTAGGTATGATGATGATGAGTCCGGTAACCATATCTACACCGATAAAATTAATTTTGTTTGTCGCGATGGACGGTTGGACAATGTTATCAAAAGGACTCATTTTACAATATTTTGACCTATCCATTAATCCCTGAGGAAAAAATATGGACGATATTGTTTTTGCAGGGAATAGGGCGCTGTATCTGATTTTAGTTATGTCTGCAGGACCTATCGCAGTTGCGACATTTGTTGGTTTATTGGTAGGGCTTTTTCAAACGGTAACACAGTTACAAGAACAGACGTTGCCATTTGGCGTCAAATTATTATGCGTAAGTATTTGCTTTTTTTTAATGAGCGGATGGTATGGTGAAAAATTATATTCGTTTGGTATCGAAATGCTGAATTTAGCATTCGCGAGAGGATAGGATGGGGGAGGCGATACTCTATCAGTTGCATAGTCTGCTGGCTGCTACAGCGCTCGGTTTTTGCCGATTGGCACCAACTTTCTATTTGTTACCATTTTTCGCCAGTGGGAATATACCAACAGTAGTCCGTCATCCAATAATAATAGTGGTATCATGTGCATTAGTTCAGCATTACCACTATGAATTATTGAACTTAAATGAAATCGATATTGCTTTGTTCGCTGCCAGAGAAATTATCATAGGGCTGTTTATTGCATGCTTATTAGCATCCCCGTTTTGGATTTTCCTTGCTATAGGTAGTTTTATCGATAACCAACGTGGTGCAACGTTAAGTAGTACTTTGGATCCTGCTACTGGTGTCGATACTTCGGAATTAGCAAGATTATTTAACCTTTTCTCTGCTGCGGTTTATCTTACTAAAGGTGGAATGAACTTTATTCTGGAAACTCTTTGGCAAAGTTATAATTTATGGCCTTCAGGCAATTTTAATTTTCCTAAATTAGAGCCTTTATTCTCATATATTAATAACATAATGACTCATACTATCGTTTACGCAAGCCCCGTGATTGCCGTTATGCTGGGCGGTGAGGCTGTCCTGGGATTGCTGGCACGTTATGCTTCACAACTAAATGCTTTTGCCATTTCACTGACTGTCAAAAGTGCGCTGGCATTTTTAATATTAATTATTTATTTTGGCCCAATACTGGCTGAACGAGTAATGCCGTTATCCTTTTTCCCAGAACAATTGCAACTATACATTGAGAAATAGAGTGTTTCATGGCCAATAAAACTGAAAAGCCAACACAAAAGAAACTCCAGGATGCTTCTAAAAAAGGGCAAATTCTAAAAAGTAGAGACTTAACCATCTCTGTAATAATGCTTGTGGGTACTTTATATCTCGGATATGTTTTTGATGTGCATCACATTATGTCGATTCTTGAATACATCCTTGATCATAACGCTAAACCAGATATTTGGGACTATTTTAAAGCTATGGGGGTTGGTTGGTTGAAAACGAACATTCCTTTTTTGCTGGTTTGCATGTTCACAACAATACTTGTCTCCTGGTTTCAAAGTAAAAAGCAATTAGCAACTGAAGCTGTTAAATTTAAGCTTGATTCATTGAATCCAGTAAATGGCTTAAAGCGTATATTTGGCTTAAAAACCGTAAAAGAATCTGTTAAAGCAATTCTTTATATTATTTTTTTTGCATTGGCGATCAAAGTATTTTGGAGTAATCATAAATCACTGCTTTTTAAAACTCTTGATGGAGATATCATATCTTTATTATCAGATTGGGGAGAGATGCTATTCCTTCTCATACTGTATTGTCTCGGCAGTATGATAATTGTCTTAATTTTTGATTTTATCGCTGAATATTTTTTATTTATGAAAGATATGAAAATGGATAAACAAGAAGTTAAAAGAGAATACAAGGAGCAAGAAGGAAATCCAGAAATTAAGTCTAAACGCAGAGAGCGCATCAGGAAATTCTTTCTGAGCAATTGAAGTCTGATGTCAGTAATAGTCGTTTGATGATTGCCAACCCTACTCACATTGCAATAGGGATATACTTTAAGCCACATCTTTCACCTATTCCATTGATTTCTGTAAGAGAAACTAATGAGGTAGCCTTAGCCGTAAGGAAATATGCAAAGGAAATCGGAATACCAATTATCACAGATAAAAAATTAGCACGAAAAATTTATGCTACCCATCGTCGCTACGATTATGTTAGCTTCGAAAATATAGATGAAATATTACGTCTTCTGCTGTGGCTTGAAGATGTGGAGAATGCTGGACAACCTGTTCCAGATGAACAGCTCTCTTCAGAAGATAAATTCATTGAAGGTGAAGAGAAAGAAATCGAGAATAAAGACGATAATTTAAAAAATTAAACATCTGTCGTAGTCAGAAATTTATAAGAATCTACACGCAAAAACCGTGTAGATTCATTATTTAATGAGTTAAATGATCTTGTGAAATGACAAGCAATTGATACATACTCATCTCTTTATAAGCTGGAACTGTAGTAACCTGTGCAAATTCGCGATATAGCTTTTGCTCCAGTTCTGCTGTAGATATATATTCCGGGTGTTCGCTAAAGAACTGTCTTGCATCTACTATCGCTTGGGATTCGCCACTTCTTTTATTTTGATTCTCCTTTAATGAATTTTCTCTGGTGCATGCAGAGAGCAACGATATCAGCGCGATGGTTATTATGATTTTACTATTATATCCTACTAATGACATATCAACTTTCTCTTACGCAAGATTGGAGTTTAAAATAATGTTTATCCCATTCACAGAGTGCTATAAACAACTCAACAGTACCTTTTATGTTAAGTTTATTTAGGGCTCTTATTTTGTGATATGATACTGTTTTATAATCAATTCCTTTAATAATGGCTATTTGTTTTAACGAGTAAGAAACACATAACCGCAGGATATCTATATCATCATGGGTAAGTGCTTCTTGTGTGGAATACACATTTTGTGTATGAAGATTCGAAATCAGGAAATGCGTTAAATCAGATAATCTAATATTCTTATTGATCCTGATGAAATTGTTGCTTAAAAGGATGTTTACAGGTTCTGTATTTGGTTTGAGATTTCGATGTTGATGCTCATCAATAACAACGAACGAATGCCCAAGATCAACCAACGCAACTAAATCGCTGTAATATTCTTTTTGGGATGCTAATAATGCATTAGTGCCTACAGTGAAGTAGACATCACTGGAAAAGACTTGCATATGCCAACCTGTACTCTAAAATCATTTAGGGTAAATATTACGTGTAAAAGTTAAAATAAGAGTAATTGTTATATTTGCTTAACATTGAGGGAATAGGGTTTATACCTTAAATTGTAAATAAAGTTATGCATAGAGGCATTTAAAATAGTCCTCGAAATTATAATTTTTTATTCTGTGTCATCATATTTTGGTCATGAAATTTCCGTCTTGTTACACTACTCTAAACTAGAGCTTATGGAATTAGCGGGTGCTATTCATGGAAAATAATGATAAATTCTTATCACAAGACTTATTGGAATCTTATGCCATTCGTTTGTTGAGCGGACCATTGAATGGATGCGAGTATGAAATACTTAATGGGCGTCTACTTGTTATCATTGGTAATGATGTTTCGTTAGGAAGAAGTGATGCTTTTTCTGAGTTACCAGAAAACACAATAGTCGTTCCTTATGGCGAGCTTACAGGTAGTTTTGAGATAATAATTACTACCGACCCTGATCTGGTAGTAACATTCAGAGAATTAACAGCACAAGAACCTGAAGATAGAACGTTAACATTGAATCAGCAAATAGAAGTTTTAGGTCTCAAATTTGCTGTAAAAGAAAAAAATGAAGTTTGGCAGTATTCATTGCCAGGCATTATTGAAAATAACATTATTTCTACAAAACAACATTTCTTTAGCAGTAAGCTGTTTAAGTATGTAATGCTTTTTTTTCTTTTTGCTATCATTTTCATTGCTTTTTATATTGTTAATGCCAGTAATGATCCGCAGCTGAGACATATCGATAAAATTCTTGTAAACAAAAACAGGAATTATGAAATTTTATATGGTAGAGATCATGTTATCTATATTAATACCAATATTTTGGATGAAGCAGTCTGGGTCAAACAAGCACTGGAAAAAAATCAACCAGGAAAGCCAGTACGGGTGATAAATCCTGATGATGAATCGATACGAATTTTTTCATGGCTTGCTGATAATTTCCCTGATTTACAATATTTTAAACTTCAACTATTAGATGCCAGTAATCTAAGATTGACAGTGAGTAAGCAACGGAACGCTATCACACAGCAACTAATCGATAATCTTATTAAAGGATTACTGCAAACTATGCCATATGCCAGCAATATAAGTATTGCGGTATTAGATGATAATGTATTGGAAAGTCAGGCTATTGAAACGTTGTCAGCGATAGGTCTTTCTTATGAAAAATATAAAACAGCTAACAATATGTATTTCAATATCATTGGTACGTTAAGTGACAGTGAATTAAATAAAATTAATAACTATGTTGACGAATATTATAAACAATGGGGTAAACAATATGTAAGATTTAATGTGAATTTGAAAAATCAGGACACAAATAATAGTTCATTTAGCTACGGAGATAACCGATTCGAGAAGTCTCAAGGTAGCAAGTGGACATTTCAGGAATAATTGAGGAAGACTTATGGCAGATTGGAATGGTTATATTATGGACATCAGCAAACAATTTGATCAGGGCGTTGATGATCTGAACCAGCAAGTTGAAAAAGCGTTGGAGGATTTAGCAACCAATCCTTCCGACCCGAAATTCCTTGCCGAATATCAAAGTGCATTAGCTGAGTATACATTATATCGAAATGCGCAATCTAACGTTGTAAAAGCGTATAAAGATCTTGATTCGGCAATCATACAAAACTTCCGCTAAACTGGATAAGGATTTTATTATGTCAGTAAGCAATATGCCACCTATTGATAGAGCTGAGCAATCAACTGCTCATGAAATACAGCAAGCGAAAGTGATTGATTTAAATGACCGGGTTCTCAATCTTGACAACCCGGATGATAAAATGATCTCCGCTTTTGCTAACTATGCTGTACAAACTGAAAATTGGCAGCAAAATGCGTTACAAGCATTAACGTCTGATAAAAAAGGATTAACTCCTGAAAAATTATTAGTCTTGCAGGATCATGTGCTTAATTATAATGTCGAGGTTTCATTGGTGGGAACATTAGCAAGAAAAATTGTCGCTGCAGTTGAGACGTTGACCCGCTCATGAAATATATATCATTATTATTGTTTATCCTGCTGTTGTGCGGCTGCAAGCAGCAGGAATTATTGAACCATCTTGATCAACAGCAAGCTAATGATGTCCTTGCTGTTTTACAAAGACATAATATTAATGCTGAAAAGAAGGATCAAGGCAAAACTGGATTCTCAATCTATGTTGAACCAACGGATTTTGCTTCTGCGGTGGATTGGCTAAAAATCTACAATCTCCCGGGTAAGCCTGATATTCAAATATCGCAGATGTTCCCTGCAGATGCACTCGTTTCATCTCCACGAGCGGAAAAAGCAAGGCTATATTCTGCTATTGAGCAGCGGTTAGAGCAATCTCTCAAAATTATGGATGGTATTGTTTCTTCGAGAGTACATGTTAGTTACGATGTTGATACTGGCGATAGTGGTAAAACTGCTTTACCAATTCATATTTCTGTACTTGCAGTATATGAAAAAGATATCAATCCAGAAATAAAAATAAATGACATAAAGAGATTTATTGTTAATAGTTTTGCAAGCGTACAATATGAGAATATTTCTGTTGTATTGTCAAAACGAAGAGACATTATTGAGCAAGCACCAACATATGAAATTAGCGAACCTGTTTTTGCTTATGATAAGGCTATGCCGGTTTCTATCTTACTTGCATTAATATCCGTAGCGACTTGCTGGCTGTTATGGAAGTATAGGGCCATTCTAACTAATTTAGTCAGGTTGAAAATTAAGTAGACATATGAGAACGTTATGAATCTTGCCCTAAGAAAGATTATATATGATCCAATTAGTTATATTCATCCTCAACGAGTAAGCTTGAATAATACACCTATTAACAATCCGGTGCTTAGATCTATTACCAATGAAATGATTGTTCTGCAGTACAATCTTTCAGTTGAACATTTTAATCTGAATAGTTCACTTATTTACTACATAAACAATTGGAATTTACTTCCATTGATCTGTTTACTCAGTGGTTGTCACTTTTATCGAGAAAGGTTTGCAGAACGCGGGTTTTTTTATAAGGTTCCTGATGTACTAAGGGATTATTTATCAGCTATACCGCTGGAAATAAATGAAAAGGCACGATACAAACCCGGCATCGCTAACTATCACAATATCATCACATGTGGTTTTTCAACGTTGTTACCCTATATAAGGCAACAACCATTGGCAATGCAGCAACGATTTAATTTATTATTTCCTGATTTTGTTGATCACATACAATTGCCGTTACCACTTGCATCAACTCTTTTAGAGAGAATTACATTTTATGCGAAAAAAAATAGAGATGAGCTTGATAAAATCTCCTGCAAATGGTGTTGTGATTAAAAGAAAAATTTCTGATGGATTGAAAGAAATAGTTTCTCTTAAAGAAAAAATCCTTCTTGAAACCACCGCAAAAATTCAGAGTATTGATGAAAAGAGAGAAGAAAAATTTATTCAAGGTTATTATGATGGCTATACAAAAGGCATTATTGATGTGATGGATAATTTTATACCCTTGATAAGCTTGTTGAGCTCAGAACTAGAAAAAAAAGAATAAACATGATAAACGATCTGAAGAGTATATTGTTAAAACCTTCAGAAGAAGTTGATGTTTTTATCAAAATTTTTGAAAGTTGGGTAACAAAATTACCATCAATATCAGGTCCTGTAAATCTCCATATACCTACCAGTTTCAAAGATAAGTCTCTTGAAGTAGAGTCATATTTTGTCGACAAATCAATATGGAATGTCCATATTACATTTCATGATGATAAGCGTTTTGTGTTTTTTACCGATCAATTTATTGCTGAATTTAGTCCGCAGGAATTTGTGGATAATTGTGAGCAATATTTAATTAATAATCATTGTTTCTCCCCTGACAAGGTTAACGAAATCTGCGAACAAGCCAGACATTATTTAGTTGAAAAAATGTTTGAAACACATTCTTTGGATATGAATAATTCTGTTTTGGCAAGCCCTGAGGACTTATAGCTCCCTGGCTCAAGTTTAATGATTTGAATATAATCTAATTGTAATATTTTAATCATCTCATGATTTTTTAATGCCTGTGGTATTTTTTTACGCAAAAATTTTATTTTTAATTATATTTCATTATTATTTCATCAATGTATTCTTTGGATTTTGCTTATAATAATAATGGAAGGGATGATTATAAATGAATGCGTTAAAGCATTTACACTCAGGATGAATATATGGGAAAAATTAAAATTGTAGTTTCAGATCAGCAGCCGTTTATGATTGATGGGATAATTGGATTTCTCGGACATTATCCTGATTTATATGAGGTTGTTGGGGGCTATAAAGATCTGAAGAAAGCTATAGCGGAGTGTAACAAATCTACAGCCTAAATATTTATTTTAGGAGAATTTGCAGGTGGAATGATGGGGTCCGAACTCGTAAAATGGGTTAAATCGCATAAGATAGATGCTCATATTATTACATTTGTAGCAAAGATGCCGTATATTGATTCAATAAAATTGCTTGAAGCAGGTGCGAAAGGATGCGTATGGAAAACCAGTCACCCGGCGAAACTAAATCGTGCTATTGATTCGATTAGTAATGGTTACACTTATTTTGATAGTGTACATATGGATTGTGAAAAAATATCTTCCAGGTATTCCTCTGATAATCAACTTACAAATCGTGAGTCAGAAATATTACAACTCATAGCTGATGGTAAAACAAACAAAGAAATCGCTAATTTCTTGCAGTTAAGCAGGAAAACAGTCGAAACTCATAGACTCAATATCATGAAGAAATTAGATGTTCACAGTGGTATCGAGTTGATCAAAACAGCTTTACGTATGGGTGTTTGCACTATATAAAAAAAAGAGGCTTTAGGCTCATTTTGCTGAAGCCTTACGATTGTCTAGTTCATTAAGCCTGGTATATACAATATATATTTTGGGGCATATTGCTGTCTCTTTTTTTGGTTATCCATTGCAAAACCCGCATTATAAGTCCCCAGGCATTGCCACGTTACTCCACAACGTGAAAAATGGTTATATAAAATCTCGGTTCCTATTTTAATGTTCAGACAAGGGTTATCTAACAAATCTCGTTCATCTTTTATTATTCCACGTTTTTTTAACAGGGGAATATGCATCTGGTTTATCTGCATTAACCAATAATCTAAACTCTTTATATTGTTATTCTTATCTCTGTTCTTGCCTATGCTATCCTTTTTTAGATTGCTTTCAACAAGAGCGATAGCTTTAATTAAATTTGGTTCGATTCTGAACATTGTTCCTGCTTCATTAGAGCAAGAGTTGCTGGCGAAAGACATTTTTGTAATAAATATACAAAACGTGAAGATGGTTAAGAATTTAACTTTTGGTGAGCGCATATTTTTTCATGTGTGAGGATTGAATGAAAGGAACGAGATACTATTATAAAAGTATCTCGTTATGATTTATTTGGTCAATCGTCTACCACTCAATTTTATAGTAAGGTGAGATAGGATTATCTTCTGAATACATATCATTTTGAAAAGGCGCCATCCATGTTGAAACTATAAATGCTTGTATTTGATCTGTATCAGTAGCACTGGTGTTGATGTGTTTATCTAATGATACGACTTCATCACCCGTTGCATTCGCTATATTTGAACTTTGAGATAAATTATTGATACCGATTGGATTAGTCATAAAGCTCCCTTTTTTAATTGTCCAGGCCAATGGTCTTTACATCATACTTTTAACTCTAGAGCATTTTAAATATCTTGCAATAAGGTGAATATCTTAGATATTTTTATCTCTGTTGTTTAAATAACAAGTTGCATACATCTAAATAATAAAATTGCGTCAATAAAAATTTATCGCATACAAATTCTCGTCAGCTGCTTTAATTTCAAAATGTTGTCAATTATAACTCGATGGCTTTCACTCTCAGTTTCTTTATAGTAGAGTTTAATGTTGTTTTTGAGCGGGTTAGGCACATACATATCTACACATTCTTTTATCACAACTGCTTTTCGTCTTCTGGGTTCGAGTTGTAGTGATTTGTCTATACAAATCCTTGCCTCTTCAATTTTTTCATTATGAAAGTGGACTAGTGCCCTATAGTAGTAGAGAGAGGCTATATCAGTTGAGTGTATCTTAGCCTGTTCAAATAAGATATGAGATACTTTTGCTTGTCCAGACAGACCAGTTATCAGTCCCATAATAGCTAAAATTTTTCCATCGACAGTGGTTATGTCTGATACATAATCTAAAAGCTCTAATGCTTTTTGAGCAGCAAGTTCAAGTTCACTTTTTCCATGAAGTGCCAAAGACATATGGCATTCCGCTAGAAGGCAATAACATTCTGTTTTTAGCGTCTGTATATCACTTTTATTTTGTAATCTATCAAATATAGTCATGGCCCTGTAAATGCTTTCAGGGGTGAAGTCGTAAAGTTCTTTCTTTCCGGCTAACATTTCATCTGATAAATAATGATTCTTATATCCTTGGTCCTGCTTAGCTAATCTTACAGATCGTTCTGGTTTATGTACCGTTTGAAGGATATTATCTATAATAAATTGTGATGTATTATGTAGTTCATCAACAGGGAGATGATTACTGGCGATGAGGAAAAGGTTTTTAGCGTCGATCAACTCAATGTATAAAGTGTTCACTGCATTATTCTGGTTTATTCTTCCTGTAACGAAATAATCTGGCTTGAATCTGCTCAAGAATGAATTTTGAGATATGTGATCATTACAAAAATTTGTCGCAGCCATCGGATAGGTATAGAGACCATCGATTTTTTTATTTGAAATGATTTGCACTAATTCCTGATTAAGTATTAATGGATCCAGTGTATTCAATGAAGTAGTGAAAGGGAATATAGCTATGGAATAGTCTGAAGTATTATCTTCATTAATTTTAGTTTTGAAAACCTGCCCGCTGAAACGATAACCTTTCCGGTAGATTGTTTCTATGCAACGATCATAGCCAATTTTTTCAAAAATGCAGCGCAAAGAATAGATACATCTTGTCAGGGACTCGTCACTAACAATAATATTTTTCCATACTGATTCGATGATCATATCTTTCAGTACAACATGACCAGCGGATTCAAGTAATACTATTAATACACCTAACTCTTTCTGTGGAATATAAACTTGCTCATTTCCTTGAGTAAGAATTCCATCTTCCGTGAGCGTTAATCCCTCAAGAAAATGATATGAGAATTTATTTTCTAAGTCCATTAGTTAACCTCTATGAAAAAATTGGTTTCTTGCATCCTGCTTAAGCAATAGAAATTATGGCTATTCATATTTATGTGTCATTAACGCTACAGGAAATTACATTCGACATATCTATGGTTGTGTTCACTAATTTATCTTAGGAATTCAGTGATGTAATCTGAAATAGCCTTATTCAATTTTGATAAAGTAGATTGTTCTCTAACGCATTGAAAAATAATGATTTATAGTATGCTCTTAACTGTTTTAAGATGCTGATTTAAGAAAACATAAGAGGTGCTGGTTATAGTGGTTAACTGCACTATAACCAGCAAATTTAACCAAATGATTGTAATGCTTAGCCATTATCTTCTGAATTATCGTTTAAGAGTTCAATATATGCCTGCGCTTTACTCTTAACACTATCATCCTCACAATTGTTAATAATGTGATAGAAACATTGCATTGCGTTATCGATATTTTTAGCCCCAATCTGACATTGACCCATACGATAAATAACTGAATAGTCATCATACGGGAAGTAATTGTAACTTAGTTTGTAAAGGTCATATGCTTGTTGATATTTCTTTTTGGGCTGACATACTGATGCAAAATCTTTTAGATACTCATGATTTTCGAACGCATAAATGCACAAGAATTTATAATAAATTTCTGCGTCCGTTATATTACCCTTTTCATGGTAGTCGAATGCATATGCATATATTCTATCAAGGATATCAGGAGTTAAACCATGTAGTAATGCCAGATTTTCTCCTTTCGATAATGCGTGTTTTAGTTGATTTGCCCATTCATCACTATTATTGAATATTTCAATTGTTTCTGTGCTCATAATATTCCTCTGTGATGTGTCTCGTGATGCCAAATTATTATTGATTGACTCATTGATATTTTTATATTTATCTTTTTTAAATTATGAGTTTTAAGCTTGCATTGCTTATGGTATATTTTTCATTATTGGTAAAAGTACTGTTCACTACAAACTAATAACATCATTAGTTGTTTTACTAATATTCACCTTATTAGTTATCTTAATTACGACATTACATAAATGCCTTAATGTGTATGACCTGGATTCATAGTATCAATTGCCATTTTTTCAATGAAAATTAAAAAGGGGATTTTTGAGAAGGGTAGAATGTCGTTTGTTTTTTTCTTTATTATGTCTGGTGACGCGGGGGGATAGAACGTCTGTGCATATAGTAGTGAATTTATTCAGGTCTACATTATTCTCTATTTTGGTCAGTTTTATGAGTTCATTTACAGCCATACTCATTAAATCATCTGTTATCGAAAATTTATATATGCTCATAGCAGATAATATTGCTTGCTGAATTATCTCTTCAGAAATATCCGCTATCTTTATTGACAAATCATGTGTTAGATATTTTCCTCCAAGAGATTCTTGTTCAATATAATTTAAACCAGACCCCATTGTGATTTTAACTGGATTAACGGATTTCTCTTCATTTTTCTTATTTTTGTTCTCCTGATCAGGAACTAATGGTTGCAGTGGTAGGCTATTATTAATATTTCGTGGCTTCATTTTACATTTCTCTCATTTGATTAGAGCAAAATCCGAATTCGCAGCTTCTGATAATGTCAAATATCACCTTATGGAGACGTTACGTAGAATGACTATATTTGTTATCGGCACATTAGGGGTATTAATTTTAGTATTGATGGAAGGTGATTATTGAACAGTAACATCGAGTCACGGTAAAAATGTGAGGTATACAATGGACATTGAATTTTCGCAGATTCATGAAATGGTCTATATGCATGATATTGTAAATTCGGACTCGAAAAAGAAACCAAGGATTCCGTTAAAAAAATTCCTTAATGCTGAGAATGTTCTCACGCAAACAACATCATGGACATTAAATTCAAGATATGTGAATGTTAATTCTGTCAATAAAGTCAACGTAAAGAGTAAAGTTAAAAACAGTTATATCTCACGATCTGTCAATGATGAGTTTAGTTTAACAGATGATGAAATCAATTCTTTTAAAGAAACGTTAGTCCTTTCCTCTATTGATTCACTGAGTAAACTGGTTCTTAATAATCCTCTTTCTGTATTGTTTACATCGACTGTACGAAGGAATAATAATCGAGCTAAGATGAATGTCGAGTTCGACTCATGGATTTGCACCAGATGTTGTTGATACATGATATTTTACATTGCAAGGAGATGTCTAAAATGAAAGATGTTGATCAAATCTTTGATGCTTTAGACTGCCATATACTGCGAGAATATTTAATTTTATTGTTTTATGATTAACGAGGTTCCATCTTTTTGTTATCTATTTTAGTTTACCTTGCACAATGCATTATTGCTCTGTTACCAATGCTCAAAATAAAAGCATGCTTACCTTGCTTTAGTATATTATAGCTTACACTTTTTTCTGGAAAGACATAAAAATCAGGAATAAGTTGTGCAAGTCTATCATCATCAACTTGATCCATAATCTCAAACTTATTAACTTTCTTTGATGTTAAATGGGCTGTGTCATAGTTTTCAATCCATGTGTATTCAATATTTCGCCGTATTGATTTACTTTCTCTGTTACCTTGTTGCCAGGTTCCACTCAACGCAACAGTTCCTGTTTTATTTTTTTTGTTATACATAAAGTCGATGGTAAGATTTGCTCGTCCCTGGTCATTAAAAATTACCCAATTTGCAGTGCATGTTTCGTTATATATCATTTTTTCTGCAGTGTAAGAATAGACAGTGAAGAGAATAAACCCACTGATAAAAACTAAAATAAATAATAAGTTTTTTTTATAATCAATCACGATTAACCTCACGGTAAGACAGGGTTAAACAGTCTGCCACTTCATGTTGGTTATAGTTTTTATTGCATGCCATAACAATCATCCCCGGTGAGGATTTTGCAAGAGGGAAGTATAACCACGGATGTTTTTTACAGTTAATCCCCGAATCCAGTATCCGTGTTTTATATTTATCGAACTCTTTCAACCCATCAATTGTATCTTCTGTTACATTAAAATGGCAGCCATTAATTTCCGCAACAGTCTTGTAATCCTTGAAAAATGGCTTCGGTTGATTATTATTCCATAGCCAATATGCAGAATATGCGCCTATGACAAATGCGCTCAACATAATTAGATGACTTTTTATATGTTTGAGGATTTTGTTATTGAAATTCTTTGCGCCACCAATGCTCTCTTTGTATCCCGCATTAACTTTTATGGCAGGTGGGGCATTGTGTGTATGTGCGTCTGTTGACGAGTTTATTACATGATTTTGTATGTTAATGTCATTATGGATCTTGAATCCTCTTCTCGGCACGGTTGCAATTAGCGAGTGGGTAGTATCACCAACAGCGCGAAATCCGCGTCTGATAATGGATATGTTCTGATATAACGTGTTAGTAGGCACACGCATACCTTCTTCTTCCCAGACTCTGGTGAAAAAATCTTGTTGTGCAACCACATCAGGAAAAGCTTCAAGTAGAAGTGATAAACATCGACTGGCTGGCGTTGTCAGAACGACGTTAAGATCGGCGTTATGTACCGATATTAATTTTCGGTGCTCAGGCCAGAACTCGATATTATCGTTAATAATCCAGTACATACGTCAATAAACACTAAATCAATCGAAATGGAGATCACATAGTTTGCTAAGTATATTGGTATTTACGGCATAAATATATATTAATTTTATATTTATCATGATGATTGAAATGAGGCTTTAATGTTGCAACGTAAAACTTTACGTAAATTAACATGGTTAACATTTATGCCACTATTGTTTGTAAATTCATATTTCGTAATGCTTCTGAATTTTTCGTGTGATGGTTTTAAATACTATGGTGTTTACTCTTGAGGGGACGGCCTATTTATAAAATACGGACATTTCAATAAATGCCCGTATAAACAGAGTATGATTCTGGCTGGTCGTTGAGTATCAATGTTGGACCGAATGTGAACGAATAAATAATTCGTTTATTTTACCACCCATTCTCTTTTCGATTCGTTGCTTGTACGCGTAGATGCTACGGATATCCATATCCAGAACTTCAGCAATCTGATATGGATTATAACCAGAAACCATATACCCCATTATGGTGAATTCCATCTGAGTTAATGTGTTACCTCTGGTAAATGATAAATAACGACCAATAAATAGTTGTCTGATCTTTTCATTGGCAACATCAAGACCATCATCATTATATATGACAGCAGATATTGCTGAGTTGTGTTTTCGCCAGTAATTAGCTAACGATTGCATATTGCGGTCGCTGACTAAAACAATCCCCATGTCAGTACTTGCAAGATAGTCAATCCAGTCTTTTTCAAGGAATAGACGTAAAAAACTTACTGAAAAATCGACAAAAATATATCCGCTTAATCTCGCATTGTGGTTTTTTGTTAAGATACCTTCTACCACACCACGATTAAAATATGAACTTTCTTCGGGCCACATACAAAAACACGAGTTTGCGCAGTACTGCAAACGCGGTGACTCTTCTGGCATTATTTGGCAATGCATTGAGCAACTATTGCATGTAAGACTTTTATAACGACTACAAAGCCCCATGTTAAGAACCTCCCTATCCGTATATAATTGCATAATTTCATTGGTGATTGATGATGTCAATACACCATGATTTTGTAATTTTGCTGGGAAAAATTGCGATTAATCTGTATTTGCTATAATTCTGATTAAGACATTTTAAAATGCATTTCTCGTTATTAAATATGATTATGTTTCACTGATTTAATCTTACCTGGTTGAGGGTGGTTCAGATAACTATCTCATGGTATGAGAATATCTATATCGCAAATTGTTTTTGAATGACCGGAAGATATCTTGCGAATCTAAGTTATGCATCTTAAATAGTCTTATTTAAGATGTTCAGATCTCTTTGTGTGTTTAACTAACTGATAATACTAGGATATGATGAGGGAAGTGATAGTGCGGAATAATAACGAATGAACATTATGAAAACTGGAATGGTTCAAAATTGTAGCAATTTTGAACCATTCACAATGGATATCAGCTAAAGAACATTACCGATACGCACAGGATACCCACGATCAGCGTAATCAGATTTCCGATGGAACGCCAGGGTTTAAGCGCCGGGATCAGATACGTTGACAACGTAGGCATGATGAAAAGTATCATGGCAATGAGCGGGCCGCTGATCGCGTAAATCATCGAAATCGCGTTCGGGTTAATGCAACAAACAATGAAGGTAATCAGCGATACCAACATAATTGATAGTGCGCGGTTAAATGCACGACTTTTCTTTACACCAACCTGCTGTAGTGTTGTTTTGACGACCTCCGTGGCACCTTCAATAACGCCAAAGTACGTACCCAGGAATGATTTCGACATCGCAACTACTGCGACAATAATCCCGGAAATTGACAGCCATGCTGGGGCGTTCGGCAGCATAGAAAGCGCCGATAAAATGGTGACCCCTTCTTCTTTAGCCGCTTCAATATACGAAGGTGGAATAGAAAGCAGGCAGCTAAAGACAAAGAACAGTACACTTATGCAGATGATGAGATAAGCGACTTTCATAATTTTTTTGCATTTATCCATAGCGTGTTCGCCATATTTTTCACGTCTGTCTATGGCAAACGTAGAAATAATGGGCGTATGGCTAAAGGCGAAAACCATCACGGGAATCGATATCCATATCTGGTGAAGGGTATTCTGATTGAACTCTACCTGGGTTGTTAATAGATCAGGTTGCCAACTACCGACAAGGTAAATGGAAAGAAATAAGAAATAGGCAATCAATGGGAATACCAAAAAACCCATTACCCGAATGGTTGCATGGCGTCCCATCAGAAAAATGAGATTCAGGATTAATACAACACCCAGACTCACCAACATACGGATGCGAAGATCAATAACCATATGCTTTGCCAGCTGTTCCGTAAGTGAGTTGGTAATTGCCACTGCATATATCAACACGACGACAAAAAAGGCGATGAAGTACAGCGTGGTAATCAGATTACCAATCTTCTTGCCATAGTAGTGTGTTACTGCGCCCGTTATCCCTTCACCTGCTGATGTTTTCGATGAGAGGATGAACTGGCATAAGGCTTTATGTGGCCAATATGTTAAAGGCCAGGCGACCAGAGCAGTAATAAACAGGACCACAGCCCCTGCCGAACCTAACTGAATAGGAAGGAAGAGCGTGCCTGCACCAACGGCTGTGCCGTAGAGCGCGAAACTCCACAGAGTTTCTTCTTTAGACCAAATATTAGACATTATCTGAACGTATCATCTACAAATTAAACAAAATGGAGGGCAATTTACCATAAACCAGGTTAAGTATGGGAGATTAACGCCCTATCTACCCCTCTATTGGTGGGTTAGTGGTTGCAAACCTTACGTGCCAGTTATGACTCTGACTACTGCTCAGGCATATTTCCTTTGTGATAAAAATCACTTTTTTTAAACAATTAAGATAACTGTAATTAACAATCATTTACTATTGCACTGTTAATTGGTGCGAGGTTGTGATGAAAGACGTTGTGATTGTCGGGGCGTTACGGACACCTATCGGCTGCTTTCGTGGTGCGTTAGCGGGTCATTCCGCCGTGGAACTTGGTAGTCTGGTCGTGAAAGCGTTAATAGAACGTACCGGCGTTCCTGCATATGCGGTGGATGAAGTAATTCTTGGTCAGGTGTTGACTGCAGGGGCAGGGCAGAATCCGGCAAGGCAATCGGCTATTAAAGGTGGTCTGCCTAATAGCGTTTCTGCAATCACTATTAATGACGTTTGCGGTTCCGGGCTTAAAGCACTGCATCTGGCTACTCAGGCGATACAGTGTGGCGAGGCTGATATTGTCATCGCCGGTGGCCAGGAAAACATGAGCCGCGCACCACATGTTCTGACTGATAGCCGCACCGGTGCACAGCTTGGCAATAGCCAGTTGGTTGACAGTCTTGTGCATGATGGGTTGTGGGATGCCTTCAATGATTATCATATTGGTGTCACCGCCGAAAATCTGGCTCGCGAATATGGCATCAGCCGTCAGTTGCAGGATGCTTACGCACTTAGCTCGCAACAAAAAGCGCGAGCGGCGATTGACGCCGGACGATTTAAAGATGAGATCGTCCCGGTAATGACCCAAAGTAACGGTCAGACGTTGGTTGTTGATACCGATGAACAGCCACGCACTGACGCCAGCGCAGAAGGCTTAGCCCGTTTAAATCCTTCATTTGATAGTCTCGGTTCTGTGACAGCGGGTAATGCATCATCCATAAACGATGGCGCAGCTGCGGTAATGATGATGAGCGAAGCCAAAGCACGAGCGTTGAATTTACCCGTGCTGGCCCGCATTCGCGCATTTGCCAGCGTTGGTGTAGATCCGGCATTGATGGGAATTGCGCCGGTGTATGCGACCCGCCGTTGCCTGGAGCGTGTAGGCTGGCAGTTGGCTGATGTCGATCTTATCGAGGCTAATGAAGCGTTTGCTGCACAGGCGCTTTCGGTTGGCAAGATGCTTGAGTGGGATGAGCGTCGGGTCAATGTCAATGGTGGCGCGATCGCACTCGGTCACCCGATAGGCGCTTCCGGTTGCCGAATCCTGGTTTCTCTGGTTCATGAAATGGTGAAACGTAATGCCCGCAAAGGACTGGCAACGCTTTGTATCGGCGGGGGCCAGGGTGTGGCATTGACCATTGAACGTGACGAATAGCTCTGCATTTCCTCCTTACCGATAAATATCTGCCGTCATTAATCTGTTGAATAATGATGGCTGGCAAGTCGACATACATTTTCTGGGCTCCCTCATTTTTCCATTCTCATGACATATTCGTGATCGACACTGCACTTTTTTTAATCCTTAACTTAAAAATGAAACATTGTTTTATTTTTAATTGAAAACCCTAGCCCATGGGCATATCATCCCTTTATAGAGAAAACGAAACAGTGTTTCACTATCGTTTTCTATTTTCACGCTTCACTGATTATCGGAGGTTGATGTGGACGTAAGACAGAGCATCCACAGTGCGCACGCAAAAACGCTGGATACCCAAGGGCTGCGCAATGAATTTTTGGTTGAAAAGGTATTTGTCGCCGATGAGTACACCATGGTTTACAGCCACATTGACCGAATTATTGTTGGCGGCATTATGCCGATAACTAAAACGGTTTCCGTTGGCGGGGAAGTTGGTAAACAACTCGGCGTAAGCTATTTCCTTGAACGTCGCGAGTTAGGTGTTATCAATATTGGCGGTGCCGGTACGATTACTGTCGATGGCCAATGCTATGAAATCGGTCACCGCGACGCCCTGTATGTTGGTAAAGGTGCAAAAGAAGTTGTCTTTGCCAGTATTGATACCGGCACTCCGGCGAAGTTTTATTACAATTGCGCACCCGCGCATACGACGTATCCCACCAAAAAAGTCACACCGGACGAAGTATCTCCAGTCACGTTAGGCGATAACCTCACCAGTAACCGTCGCACGATTAACAAATATTTTGTCCCGGATGTACTGGAAACCTGCCAATTGAGTATGGGGCTGACGGAGCTGGCTCCGGGTAACTTGTGGAACACCATGCCGTGTCACACCCACGAGCGCCGGATGGAAGTTTATTTCTATTTCAATATGGATGATGACGCCTGCGTTTTCCACATGATGGGGCAGCCGCAAGAAACGCGTCATATTGTGATGCATAACGAGCAGGCGGTGATCTCCCCGAGCTGGTCGATCCATTCCGGCGTCGGAACCAAAGCTTATACCTTTATCTGGGGCATGGTCGGTGAAAACCAGGTCTTTGATGATATGGACCATGTGGCCGTTAAAGATTTGCGCTAGTTGTGGGCATAAACGAATAAGGTATTGTTATGATTTTAAGTGCATTTTCTCTCGAAGGTAAAGTTGCGGTCGTCACTGGTTGTGATACTGGACTGGGTCAGGGGATGGCGTTGGGGCTGGCGCAAGCGGGCTGTGACATTGTTGGCATTAACATCGTTGAACCGACTGAAACCATCGAGCAGGTCACAGCGCTGGGGCGTCGTTTTTTAAGCCTGACCGCCGATCTGCGAAAGATTGATGGTATTCCAGCACTGCTGGATCGCGCGGTAGCGGAGTTTGGTCATATTGATATCCTGGTGAATAACGCCGGATTGATTCGCCGCGAAGATGCTCTCGAGTTCAGCGAAAAGGACTGGGACGATGTCATGAACCTGAATATCAAGAGCGTATTCTTCATGTCTCAGGCAGCGGCGAAACACTTTATCGCGCAAGGCAATGGCGGCAAGATTATCAATATCGCGTCAATGCTCTCCTTCCAGGGCGGGATCCGTGTGCCTTCTTATACCGCATCAAAAAGCGGCGTGATGGGTGTGACGCGATTGATGGCGAACGAATGGGCTAAACACAACATTAATGTTAATGCGATAGCCCCGGGTTACATGGCGACCAACAATACTCAACAACTACGGGCAGATGAACAACGTAGCGCGGAAATTCTCGACCGCATTCCAGCTGGTCGTTGGGGACTGCCGAGTGACCTGATGGGGCCGATAGTGTTCCTTGCCTCCAGCGCTTCAGATTATGTGAATGGTTATACCATTGCCGTGGATGGCGGTTGGCTGGCGCGTTAATTCATTCTTCTTACTTTTATGACCCTGCCGCATGGCAGGGTTTTTTATACCTGTAGATCATCATAATCCATATCATGGTTATGAAATAATCCATATTAATTATCAATTAATGAACTTTATGAATTTTATCTGCTGTAAAATTAGGTGGTTAATAATAATCTCAATAATTCAACTTAATTTGAAAATTGGAATATCCATCACATAACGACATGTCGCAGCAATTTAATCCATATTTATGCTGTTTCCGACCTGACACCTGCGTGAGTTGTTCACGTATTTTTTCACTATGTCTTACTCTCTGCTGGCAGGAAAAAATGGTTACTATCAATACGGAATCTGCTTTAACGCCACGTTCTTTGCGGGATACGCGGCGTATGAATATGTTTGTTTCGGTAGCTGCTGCGGTCGCAGGATTGTTATTTGGTCTTGATATCGGCGTAATCGCCGGAGCGTTGCCGTTCATTACCGATCACTTTGTGCTGACCAGTCGTTTGCAGGAATGGGTGGTTAGTAGCATGATGCTCGGTGCAGCAATTGGTGCGCTGTTTAATGGTTGGCTGTCGTTCCGCCTGGGGCGTAAATACAGCCTGATGGCGGGGGCCATCCTGTTTGTACTCGGTTCTATAGGGTCCGCTTTTGCGACCAGCGTAGAGATGTTAATCGCCGCTCGTGTGGTGCTGGGCATTGCTGTCGGGATCGCGTCTTACACCGCTCCTCTGTATCTTTCTGAAATGGCAAGTGAAAACGTTCGCGGTAAGATGATCAGTATGTACCAGTTGATGGTCACACTCGGCATCGTGCTGGCGTTTTTATCCGATACAGCGTTCAGTTATAGCGGTAACTGGCGCGCAATGTTGGGGGTTCTTGCTTTACCAGCAGTTCTGCTGATTATTCTGGTAGTCTTCCTGCCAAATAGCCCGCGCTGGCTGGCGGAAAAGGGGCGTCATATTGAGGCGGAAGAAGTATTGCGTATGCTGCGCGATACGTCGGAAAAAGCGCGAGAAGAACTCAACGAAATTCGTGAAAGCCTGAAGTTAAAACAGGGCGGTTGGGCACTGTTTAAGATCAACCGTAACGTCCGTCGTGCTGTGTTTCTCGGTATGTTGTTGCAGGCGATGCAGCAGTTTACCGGTATGAACATCATCATGTACTACGCGCCGCGTATCTTCAAAATGGCGGGCTTTACGACCACAGAACAACAGATGATTGCGACTCTGGTCGTAGGGCTGACCTTTATGTTCGCCACCTTTATTGCGGTGTTTACGGTAGATAAAGCAGGGCGTAAACCGGCTCTGAAAATTGGTTTCAGCGTGATGGCGTTAGGCACTCTGGTGCTGGGCTATTGCCTGATGCAGTTTGATAACGGTACGGCTTCCAGTGGCTTGTCCTGGCTCTCTGTTGGCATGACGATGATGTGTATTGCCGGTTATGCGATGAGCGCCGCGCCAGTGGTGTGGATCCTGTGCTCTGAAATTCAGCCGCTGAAATGCCGCGATTTCGGTATTACCTGTTCGACCACCACGAACTGGGTGTCGAATATGATTATCGGCGCGACCTTCCTGACACTGCTTGATAGCATTGGCGCTGCCGGTACGTTCTGGCTCTACACTGCGCTGAACATTGCGTTTGTGGGCATCACTTTCTGGCTCATTCCGGAAACCAAAAATGTCACGCTGGAACATATCGAACGCAAACTGATGGCAGGCGAGAAGTTGAGAAATATCGGCGTCTGATTTCACGGGCCGGATGTGCTGTACATCCGGCCCTTTTTTCGTTAATAGAGATTGGGCACTTGGCCGTTGAGGCGTTTGTCTCGTTCCTTATTCAGCCTTGTTGCGGTAACACACATCAGGAGAGAGGAATGAAAACAATTGGTTTGCTGGGAGGAATGAGCTGGGAATCCACCATTCCTTACTATCGTTTGATAAATGAAGGCATTAAACAGCGGCTTGGTGGGCTTCACTCTGCGCAAGTGCTGCTACATAGCGTCGATTTTCATGAAATAGAAGAGTGCCAGCGTCGCGGGGAATGGGATAAAACCGGGGACATTCTGGCTGAGGCGGCGCTTGGCTTACAGCGGGCGGGCGCAGAAGGTATTGTGTTATGTACCAATACGATGCATAAAGTGGCGGATGCCATTGAGTCACGTTGCACTCTGCCTTTCTTACACATTGCGGATGCCACCGGACGTGCAATTACCGGGGCCGGAATGACTCGTGTGGCGCTGCTGGGTACGCGTTACACCATGGAACAGGATTTTTATCGCGGGCGGCTGACGGAACAATTTTCCATCAATTGTCTTATTCCTGAAGCGGATGAACGGGCGAAAATTAATCAGATTATTTTTGAAGAACTGTGTCTGGGGCAATTTACCGAAGCGTCACGCGCTTATTATGCGCAAGTGATTGCTCGCCTTGCAGAACAGGGCGCACAGGGCGTCATTTTTGGCTGCACAGAAATTGGTTTACTGGTGCCAGAAGAGCGCAGTGTTTTGCCTGTGTTTGATACCGCGGCGATCCATGCCGAGGATGCTGTCGCTTTTATGCTGTCGTAGCTGACGACAAAATAGCGTCAAGAGAAGTGACCAGTTTCGGTAACCCCGCTTGTAAATGCCCACTAAACGCCTGAACCAGCGCTGATGACGGGCGGTGCAGGGGGCGGATCAGGCTGACGGTGAACGGAACCGCAATACTGAACCGCCGCACCACTAAACCGCTTGCCGCATAATCTAGTGCGGTGAGCGGGTTAACCACCGAAACACCTACCCCCGCCCGTACCATTGCGCAGACTGACGCGGCGCTGTGGGTTTCTACGATCATGCGTCGTTTAACCTGATGTTCAGTAAATAGCTGATCCAGCAACTGGCGATAGCTGTCAGTACGGGAAAGGCTGATGTAGTTCTCACCCTGAAAATCATCCGGCGTTAATACCTTTTTTACCGCCAGCGGATGACCCGGAGGTAACACACACACTTCATCTAAAGAGAGTAATTCGGTACGTTCTGTTCCCGCAGGCGTATGGAGCGTTTCAGTGAGTCCTAAATCATGACGCTGGGCCGAGAGCCACTCTTCAAGTAGCGGTGATTCCTGGGGCACGATATTTAAGCTGACATCGGGATAACGTGCCAGAAAGGGTTGCAGGAGCTGCGGTAAAAAAGATTGCGAAAAGACCGGCAGGCAGGCAATAGACAGTTCTCCCTGGCGAAACTCGCGCAGACTTTCTGCGGCGCTGACAATGCGATCCAGTCCGTACCAGGATCGTTGCACTTCTTCAAACAGACGCAGTCCTTGCACGGTAGGATGTAATCGCCCACGTACGCGCTCAAACAATTTCAGCCCGATCACCTTCTCAAAGCGCGCAAGTTCGCGGCTGACGGTTGGCTGTGAGGTGTGTAGCAGGTGTGCCGCCTCAGTCAGGCTTCCGGCGGTCATTACCGCATGAAAAATTTCAATATGACGTAAGTTAACGGCGGCCATTAGCGCTCTCTCGCAATCCGGTAATCCATATCATTTTTGCATAGACTCGACATAAATCGATATTTTTTATTCTTTTTATGATGTGGCGTAATCATAAAAAAGCACTTATCTGGAGTTTGTTATGCCACATTCACTGTTCAGCACCGATACCGATCTCACCGCCGAAAATCTGCTGCGTTTGCCCGCTGAATTTGGCTGCCCGGTGTGGGTCTACGATGCGCAAATTATTCGTCGGCAGATTGCAGCGCTGAAACAGTTTGATGTGGTGCGCTTTGCACAGAAAGCCTGTTCCAATATTCATATTTTGCGCTTAATGCGTGAGCAGGGCGTGAAAGTGGATTCCGTCTCGTTAGGCGAAATAGAGCGTGCGTTGGCGGCGGGTTACAATCCGCAAACGCACCCCGATGATATTGTTTTTACGGCAGATGTTATCGATCAGGCGACGCTTGAACGCGTCAGTGAATTGCAAATTCCGGTGAATGCGGGTTCTGTTGATATGCTCGACCAACTGGGCCAGGTTTCGCCAGGGCATCGGGTATGGCTGCGCGTTAATCCGGGGTTTGGTCACGGACATAGCCAAAAAACCAATACCGGTGGCGAAAACAGCAAGCACGGTATCTGGTACACCGATCTGCCCGCCGCACTGGACGTGATACAACGTCATCATCTGCAGCTGGTCGGCATTCACATGCACATTGGTTCTGGCGTTGATTATGCCCATCTGGAACAGGTGTGTGGTGCTATGGTGCGTCAGGTCATCGAATTCGGTCAGGATTTACAGGCTATTTCTGCGGGCGGTGGGCTTTCTGTTCCTTATCAACAGGGTGAAGAGGCGGTTGATACCGAACATTATTATGGTCTGTGGAATGCCGCGCGTGAGCAAATCGCCCGCCATTTGGGCCACCCTGTGAAACTGGAAATTGAACCGGGTCGCTTCCTGGTAGCGCAGTCTGGCGTATTAATTACTCAGGTGCGGAGCGTCAAACAAATGGGGAGCCGCCACTTTGTGCTGGTTGATGCCGGGTTCAACGATCTGATGCGCCCGGCAATGTACGGTAGTTACCACCATATCAGTGCCCTGGCAGCTGATGGTCGTTCTCTGGAACACGCGCCAACGGTGGAAACCGTCGTCGCCGGACCGTTATGTGAATCGGGCGATGTCTTTACCCAGCAGGAAGGGGGAAATGTTGAAACCCGCGCCTTGCCGGAAGTGAAGGCAGGTGATTATCTGGTACTGCATGATACAGGGGCATATGGCGCATCAATGTCATCCAACTACAATAGCCGTCCGCTGTTACCAGAAGTTCTGTTTGATAATGGTCAGGCGCGGTTGATTCGCCGTCGCCAGACCATCGAAGAATTACTGGCGCTGGAATTGCTTTAACTGCGGTTAGTCGCTGGTTGCATGATGACTTGCCTCCAGCGACGGAGTTGACACTGAATGACGACGTACCAGCGTCGGACTAAAGACATTAGTGATTTCCGGGAGAGGGCGATTATCCGCCAGCGCCAAAGCCAGTTCGGCAGCCTGGGTCGCCATCGTCACGATTGGGTAACGCACGGTGGTCAGGCGCGGACGCACATAGCGTGACACCAGCACATCATCAAAGCCAATTAACGAAATCTCACCCGGTACATCAATACCATTATCATTGAGAACGCCCATCGCACCCGCCGCCATTGAATCGTTATAACAGGCTACCGCAGTGAAATTTCTTCCTCGTCCCAAAAGCTCGGTCATTGCCTGTTCGCCGCCGCTTTCGTCTGGTTCGCCAAATGTCACCAGCCGGTCATTGGCCGCAATACCACTTTCAGCAAGGGCATCGTAATACCCTTGCAGACGATCTTCGGCGTCAGAAATAGAGTGGTTAGAGCACAGATAACCAATGCGGGTATGACCTTGCTGAATTAAATGACGCGTTGCCAGCCAGGCACCGTAACGATCGTCAAGAGCAATACAACGGTTTTCAAAGCCAGGCAGGATACGGTTGATCAGCACCATACCGGGCATT
>OGXH01000046.1_pt1 | contig 56600 bp, 42 predicted proteins | sample 1576241 | NCBI WGS metagenome assembly OGXH01 (sample SAMEA3541529, study PRJEB24748) | human gut metagenome | biome: human gut; feature: human-associated habitat; material: faeces | place: China | collected 2012
GCAACACGCAGGAAGCGTTCCTGCGCCTGCGGGAAACCTTCAACGCCTCTTCGGACGCCGAAGAACGGAGCGTCCTTTTCCTGTACCTCAACCGCCATTCCTATAACGGGCTTGTCCGCTACAACAGCAAAGGTATTTATAACGTGCCGTTCGGGAAGTACTTTTCGATATAAGCGATATCTTCCTCGGTGAGCGTAATCGTTACGGAAACTTCGGTTGAACCGCCCGCGGGAACCGTAATCGCGCCGTTGCCCGCAATTTCGGAATTCAGCATGTGCGGGGTCTGGGTCATGAGATAACGGCGGGTACCGTCCGCATTGATTCGGCCCGTCTCCGCACTTTCCGTCTGAACGGAAGCATCAACAGTATAGGTCTTGTCCGCATCGGTCATGTTCACAACGGTGAAATTGAGGTTGTAAACACCTGTTTTCTGCGGATCATCGCCGAGTTCAAGCTTTGCCCTGCCGCATTCGGTGGTGATGTAGGCACCGGCGGTCATTGCTGCACGGTACCGCATGTGGAGAAACGGCTGGGCACAGGCCTACGGCGCCGGCTGGGAAGAGCGGATCACGGTGCTGAAGGACGATTCCGTGAAAAATCCGGTGTTCCGACCGCTGAATTATGTGGAACTGCTCATGTATACCGATCTGCAGCCCGAGAATGGCTATGTGTGGGTAAATACGGCCTGCGCGGAGTATTATGGGAAGGAATCTGTGACGGTGGTAACCGGGATGGCGGGAGAATAATTGCAGGATATTATGGAGAGCTGCTTTTCTTCCAGACAACAGGTGAATAATTATCTGATCTGGGCAATCAGAATGGTCACCCATCCTGTGAGCAAGATTGCAAAGACGCTTCTTGAAGATGAGGGCCTTCGAAATATAGTAGAAGAGAAAAGCAAAAACACTCAGGACTTTTACACGCGTTTTTTCTCCGGGGTGCGAAACAATAAGGAAACAGGAGACAACCTTGGGGAAGAAATGCTTGCGGTATGTCTGCATGTCCTTGCAAAATTACCGGAAGAAGAGGGGAAATTTTGTGTGATTACAGATGATAAGGGGGCTGCGGGTAAAATAGATGCCTCTTTCAGACGGGTGAACCGGAGATACCGGGGAAAACGCGTTATTCTGTTCAGCACCCCTAAACTGGTACAGGCATTATACAATGAAGGGATCGCAGCAGAAGCAGAGGAATTACTGCCAATATTGCATGCTGGCAATAATGGAATCATCAAAATCCTTGGAGCTGAAATCTACGATATAGACAATCGGGAGATTACATTGGACTGTGCAGAGGCGGCCCGGAAAATAGTGGAGAAGAAGATACATATTGCGTTGTAGGGAAGGCATCGGTGGAATATCGGTGCCTTTCAGATTTGGAAATACTTTAATGAAAATGAGAATTTATGGACCGATAAAGAAAAGCTTGTACTTATACCGCAAATTGTTTAAAATATAGAAGAGTATGCAATGACAGCAAAGAAAATGAGGATAGCAAAATGGACTTTACAATAAAGGGCAAGACGTTTCATATATGGTCATGGAAGAGGATAGTATATACCCTCTGCTTTTTCATGTTCTGCCTGATCGATCAGCGAACCAAGACCGGTTCCGGCAGAGAGGGCTATATTGAGACTTTCCGCAATATGACCGGCAGCATTATGGCAGTGATCCTGCTGTCACATTGTAAATGGGGAGAAATCAGGGCACATAAGCTTCCCTATCTGCTCTGGACGATCCTGGGCGGAGCCGTGGGGATTGCTTATGTAGTGGGGGTCACTTCGTTTGATCCTTTTGTGAACGGCCGTGTATCGGCAGCACTGGCTGTAGTCCTGACCGGCTATGCCCTGATCCATACAGTGATCCGTGTGGCCGTTGAAAAAAAGTATCCCTCTTTTGACAGAAAATTCCTGACGGTGTGGGTTGTGATGATGTTTCTGATGATCTTCTCCAGAAGCGATTACATCTGGCCGCTCTGCTATCTGGTGATGTTCGGCTGTTTCTATCTGACAGATTATACCGCCGAGGAGAGAGAAGATCTGTTTCAGGGATGCCTGAACGGTATCATACTGGGATTTTTCGTGTTTCAGGGATTCTGTTGTGTGTTCCGCCCTTACGATAATGTAAGATATCAGGGAATGTACAACAATCCGAACCTGAATGCCCTGTTCTATCTGGAAGTACTGGCAGCAGTCTTTGCCAAAATCCTGTATGTGACGAAAAACCGGTGCAGCAAGTGGATCCGGCTGTACTACTGGCTGGGATCCGGCGCGGTACTGAACTTTGAACTGCTGACCATAGGACGCACCGGATGGGTGGCGGCGGTTCTGATGATCGGCTTCTTCCTGTGGATGATCTGTAAACTGAAAAGTTATAAAAAATGGTTCAGGAATCTGATGGCATTGTCATTGTGCGTGATTCTGACATTTCCCATCTGCTTCAGTGCTACCAGATATCTGCCGCCGGTGTTCCACCATCCGGTATGGTTCTGGGGAGAATGGAGCGAGGGAAAGGTTCATTCCTGGGATCCCTGGAATTCGGAAAAGTTCGTAGATATCGATGAATATCTGGATGCAGCTCTGGGAAGAATTTTCGATACATTTGAGAATGCATTGGAACATTCTCCGCTTGCCATGAAGGCAGAAGCTGCAGAAGCACAGACCGAGATTCCGGCGAACAAGATTCCGGTATTGCAGCCGGATCAGGATACGGATACTCTGCTGGTACGAAGCACCATTTACAAATATTATATCAGCCAGCTGAATCTGACGGGACATCCCTATTCCGAACAGGGATTCCAGCTGCATCAGTATTACTGGGTGGGACATGCACACAACATTTTTCTGCAATATGGTACGGATTTCGGTGTTCCGATGATGATCGTATTTGCAGTTCTGGCGCTGTGGTCTCTGATAAGGCTGGGCAAGACCTACGCGGAAAAGAAAGATCCTGCGGCAGCAGCGGCACAGTTATTCGTGCTGATTCCGGTGGCATTCGGCCTGCTGGAGTATTCCTGGGGAGTATCCAGTCTGACGATCACCCTGTTGTTCATCGCTTGGAGAAAGGCAATCTGTGATGGAGAATAAATACAATTCAAAAGTTCCTCTGCAAAGGATCATTGCATTGGTGATCATGGATATTATGTCCATATTGCTGGTGTCCTTTGCAGCATTGTATATCCGGTATGATTTTTCTTTTCAGGATATTGATCCTCTATTTTTTAAACATTGTGAAAACCTCCTGATCCCGAATATTATAGGAACTCTGATATTTTTCGTAATATGGAAACTGTACCGCAGCGTATGGCGTTATGCCAGTGCCAATGAACTGGTCAATATCGTGGGGGCAACTGCCTGTGCGTCACTGGCGCAGTTCGTCTATTGCAAATTTACAGACAACCGGATGCCCAGAAGCTATTCAGTATTGTACTTTTTCCTGCTGACACTGGCCATCTGCTGTATCCGTTTCGGCTATCGTATCTTACGCCTGATCAATAACAAACGTATGAATCTATTGGGCAAGGAACATTGTGTCAATGTCATGATCATCGGCGCCGGAGCCGGCGGCGATATGATCCTCAAGGAAATCGAGAACAGCCGTTACTTAAGCATGCGGGCCAAATGTATTATCGATGATCAGCCCGGATGCCACGGCAAACTGATGCGTGGTGTGCCGATCGTTGGCGGCAGAGAGAGTATTCTGGATGCTGTGGGACGATACAGTATTGATGAGATCATCTTCGCAATTCCTTCTGCCAGCGTGCAGACGAGAAAAGAGATTCTGGATATCTGCAAGGAGTCCGGCTGCAAACTGCGGACCATTCCCGGAACTTATCAGCTGATCAATGGGGATGTCTCCGTATCCAGCCTGAAAGAAGTGGAGATCGAGGATCTGCTGGGCAGAGAGCCGATTCGTATCAATACGGAGGAAGTGCTGGGACATGTCGGCGGTAAGGTCGTACTGGTGACCGGAGGCGGCGGTTCTATCGGAAGCGAGCTATGCAGACAGCTGGCAGCCCATCATCCGAAGCAGCTGATCATCCTGGATATCTATGAAAATAATGCTTATGACATCCAACAGGAGCTGATCCGCAAGTATCCGGAGCTGGATCTGGTGGTACTGATCGCATCTGTGCGTAACAAAGAGCGTATTGACAGCATTTTCGAGACATATCGACCGAATATCGTGTATCATGCAGCTGCACATAAACATGTGCCGCTCATGGAGGACAGCCCACACGAGGCTATTAAAAATAATGTATTCGGTACCTATAAGGTAGCACAGGCAGCAGACCGGTACGGAGTGGATAAATTCGTACTTATCTCCACGGATAAGGCGGTAAACCCCACGAATATCATGGGTGCTTCCAAACGGCTCTGTGAGATGCTGATCCAGTCCATGAACCGCAACTCCCGGACCAATTATGTGGCAGTACGATTCGGTAATGTACTGGGCAGTAACGGTAGCGTCATCCCCCTGTTCAAGAAACAGATTGCCGAAGGCGGTCCTGTGACGGTGACCCACCCGGACATTATTCGGTATTTTATGACGATTCCGGAAGCCGTGTCTCTGGTACTGCAGGCCGGAGCCTATGCGAGGGGCGGAGAGATCTTCGTGTTGGATATGGGAGAACCGGTGAGAATTCTGGATCTGGCCACGAACCTGATCAAATTGTCCGGCTATCGTGTCGGAGAGGATATTCAGATTGTATTTACGGGCTTACGTCCCGGGGAAAAAATGTACGAAGAACTGCTGATGAACGAAGAAGGGCTGAAGGAAACGGCCAATAAGATGATCTTCATCGGCAAACCCATTGAATTCGATGAAGAAGTGTTCCGCAGCCAGCTGGTGGAGCTGGAGCGGGAAGCCATGGATGAAAACAGTGACATCCGGGCAGCAGTGGAAAAAATTGTGACCACCTATCATCCGGCAGAAGAGTAGCCGATGGCCCCATCCTGATAAGAGTAGTACGAATGGTTTCCGGGCAGGGAAACAGGGCAAGAGCAACACGAAGGGAGAAGATACATGACGACAGCAACGCAGAAGCGGATCCGTACTTATACACCGATAAAGAGAACCATTGACGTCCTGTTAAGCGGCATTGGTATTCTTGTGTTGTCACCGATTCTCCTGATCCTGTGTGTTGCCATCAAGCTGGACTCTCCGGGACCAATCCTTTTCACACAGAAACGGGTAGGCATCCATAAAAGCTATTTTCAGATTTATAAGTTTCGCACCATGCGGACAGACACACCGAAGGACATGCCGACCCATATGCTGAGCAATCCGGAACAGTATATTACCCGTACCGGCAGCTTCCTACGCAGAACCAGTCTGGATGAGCTCCCGCAGATCTTCAATATCTTCAAGGGAGATATGAGCATCGTGGGGCCGCGGCCGGCGCTCTGGAACCAGTATGATCTGATCGCAGAGCGGGATAAATACGGAGCCAATGATGTGCTTCCCGGACTCACCGGATGGGCGCAGATCAACGGCAGAGACGAACTGGAGATTCCCGTCAAAGCAAAACTGGACGGTGACTATGTGAAAAAATATGGTCTGGGTATGGACCTCCGCTGCTTTTTCGGTACCTTTGTAAGCGTACTCAGGCAGGACGGTGTCGTGGAAGGCGGTACCGGGAGTCTACATAATAAGGAGAATTCCGACAAAAAATGAAAAAAATACTGATCCTGGGTGCCAATAGTTATATTGGCACTTCTTTTCATAATTACCTTACAACCAAATATCCCGGACAATATCAGGCAGATATCGTCAGCCTGCGGGGAGATGCCTGGAAAGCTATAGACTGGTCCGGATATGACAGCGTGATGAATGTCACCGGCAAAGCCCATGCAGATATCAGCAGTCTCACAGAAGAGCAGAAGCAGGAGTACTATGCCATCAACTGTGACCTGGCCGTAGAGGCGGCAAAAAAGGTCATTGCAGACGGTGCCGCACAGTATGCCTACTTCAGTAGCATCATTGTCTACGGAGACAGCAGTAACAGTCGGAAACCGGTCCGGATCACGGCGGATACGAAGCCGGCTCCTTCCAATTTTTATGGGGACAGCAAATGGCAGGCGGAACAGAAGCTGCAGGAATTGTTCGCAGCGGAAGCGTCCACAGGGACAAGGCTGGCAATCTTACGCCTCCCCATGATCTACGGCCCCGGCTGCAAGGGGAATTACAAGGCGTTGGTCAAAATGGCACAGAAGCTGCCCTTGTTCCCGACTTACCATAATGAGCGCAGTGTGCTTCGGATCGACCATTTGTGTGAGTATCTGCGGACACTGGCGGAGTCCGGAGAGGGCGGACTCTTTTGGCCCCAGGAGGATGCTTACCGCAGTACCCCGGATATGGTCTTCGAGTTGGCACAGACCTCCGGACACCATATGTTTCGCGCGGGATGGATGAATCCTTTCGTCAGAATGGCATTTTATCTTCCGGGAAAGCCGGGAAAACTGGCCAGGAAGGCTTTCGGAACATTAACCATTGCCCGGAATGCCGGTAAGAAAGAGAAAAAGGAGCCACTGGTCAGCATTATCACGGTGTCCTATAACAGTGAGCAGACACTGGCACATACGATAGAGTCGGTATTGACCCAGACCTATACGAACATCGAATACTGGATCATAGACGGCGCCAGCAGGGACCGGACCGTGGAAATCGCAGAATCCTACCGTTCCCGGCTCGAGGCGAGCGGGATCAGCTATCATGTCCTCAGCGAACCGGACGGCGGGATCTACGATGCCATGAACAAAGGTATCCGCAATGCCACCGGTGACATCATCGGTATCATCAACAGCGATGACTGGTATGAACCGGAGGCAGTGCAGACAGCAGTAGAGACGTTCAGGAAGACAGGCTGTGATCTCATGTATGCCAATATACGAATGCATAAGGCAGACGGCAGTACCTTTGTCAAGAGAGCAAGGACCAGAAAGTTCCAGACCTCTAGAGACTGGAATCATCCTACGACCTTTGTACGGGCGGAATGTTACAAAAAATATCCCTTCCGCCAGTTGGGCATTCATGATGACTACGGATTCTTCCTCCAGATGCGGAAGCTGGGAAAACAGATCGTCACCGTGAATCAGGTATTGGCGAATTTCCACATGGGAGGTGCCAGCAACCATAAAGACCTGAAGGCGGCGAAGAAGCGGATCCGGGACAGATATCTGTACTGCTATCGAATCAACGGATACAGCAGATGGTATCTGATCGAATGCGTGGCTATTGAAGCTGCGAAGCTGATCCTGGGATAGAATACCAGGCCGGTCATGCCGGTATAAAAGTGAGGAACCTGCGGAATCGCAAAAAAGAAAATTTCGGGAGGCAAAGCGGACAGGCATGTATATAGGAGTGGATCTTTTATGGGTCAGACCCGGTATCTGCGGTGGCACGGAATCATTTATCCGCAATCTGTTAAACGGTCTGGCAAAATATGATACGGAAAACCATTATATATTATTTGTGGCGCAGGACAACGCAGATACGTTTCAACATTATGAGAAATGTTCACACATGCATCTGGAGAGATGCCCGGTAAACTGCGCCAGACAGCCGAAGCGCATTCTGTGGGAGAATCTCCATCTGGATACCTATGCGAAAAAGGCAGGAGTAGATGTCATGTTTATTCCGGTATACAGTAAGCCGAGAACTCGTGGAAGTATTCCCTATGCGGCTGTAATCCATGATCTGCAGGCATTGCACTATCCGCAGTATTTCTCCAAGGCGAGACGCATGTTCCTGCACTATGCCTGGAAGTACACCTGCCGGAGTGCCCGGAAAGTTGTAACGATCTCCGATTATTGCAAAGAAGATCTGATCCGGCATTATCCGAAGGTCAGAGAAAAAGTGAAGACCATATATAATCCGATCATTACGGAAGGAAAGACCTGCGATTTCGCCCCTTTGGCGGAAAAGTATGGCATCCGGACGGATGAATATTTTTACTGTGTGAGTTCCCTACTCCCTCATAAAAATATAGAAACGGTGCTGAAGGTCCTCAGTGTATGGGCAGGCAATGAAAAACTGGTGCTCAGCGGTGTGGGACAGAACAGTGGGGAAATGAACACGATCCTGCAAAAATACGGGATAGAGGACAGTGTAGTATTGACGGGATTCGTATCCGATGCCGAGCGAGACAGCCTGTATGAGAACTGTCGCCTGTTCCTGTTCCCCAGTGTATTTGAGGGCTTTGGCATGCCACCTATCGAAGCCATGCGGAAGGGCAAGCGGGTCGTAATGACCCGGGAATCCTGCCTGGAGGAAGTGACGCAGGGGAAGGCTGTCTATGTACAGGATCCCTATTCGGTAGTGGATTGGGTAAAACAGATGAATTATGCCCTGACACAACCGGAGACGATGGAAGAATTCCCGGAATATTCTCTGGGAAATATTACAAGACAATACATTGCATTATGGAAAGCCTGTAAAGAAGGGTAACCGATGAAGAGAACACAGAAATCATTTATCAATGTCATGACTTCCTTTCTGACAAATGCCGTATTTCTGATCACTGCATTTGTGGTACAGAAGACATTGATCGCCACCAAAGGGGCGGAATATAACAGCATCAACGGACTGTTCAGCAGTATCATTTCCATGATGTCACTGGCAGACCTGGGAATCGGTACGGCCATTATCTACCATATGTATCGTCCGGTAGCGGAACGGGATGAGGAGAAGATCAATTCCCTGTTAATGTTCTACAAACGCTGCTATCTGGTGATCTCCGGTGTGGTACTGCTCATTGGTATTCCGGTGGGACTGCTGCTTCCCCGGCTAGTGGGAGATACACAGATCCCTGACAGCATTTACCTGATTTATGCTTTATTTCTGGCGGATTGTATCAGCTCCTATTTTCTGGCATACAAAAAGTCCCTGCTCTATGCAGACCTGAAAAATTACATACCGGATGCTATTTATTTTGTGACATATGTGATACAGAACGCCCTGCAGATCGGAGCATTGTTATTCTGCAACAGCTATATTCTGTTCCTGATCATTAAGACACTAGGTAAGATCATTCCCAATCTGCTGACTTCCCTGTATATCCGGCAGAAATATCCTTTCACGAAAGAAAAAAATGTGAAACCGGTGGAAAAAGAGGTCCGGCAGGATATCATTGTCAAGGTAAAGGGACTGTTCTGTCATAAGATCGGAAAAATGCTGGTCACCGGCAGTGACAGTATCGTGATCACCGGTGTCCTTGGGTTGCAGGTGATGAACCTCTACACGAACTATTATCTGGTGATATCCGGAGTACGGGCACTTCTGGTGCGGATCTTCGAGATCCTGACCAACAGTGTGGGTAACTTCCTGTTAGACAGCAATCCGGAGAAAAACAGAGATATTTACCGCAAAATTGATTTTATCAATTTCTGGTGCTTCGGATGCGTGACCGTCGGAATGTATGCCGTGATGCAGCCACTGATCGTACTGTGGCTGGGTGAGGAGTTCCTCTTCGATAAAAACGTATTATTTGTACTGACCGTGAGCTTCTATCTGGATGGCATGCGGGCCTCCGTGAATACTTTCAAGGAGGCGGCCGGCATCTTCCATGAAGACCGGAGAATTCCCCTGCTGGAGGCGGGGATCAATCTGGTGGTATCCATTGTGCTGGCGAAGCTGATGGGGGCAGCAGGTGTCTTCCTCGGAACGATCATCAGCATGGGAATCGTCTACCTGTACAGTTACCCGAAATACGTGTGTAAACCACTGTTTGATATGTCGTATGGACAGTATGTGGGGAAAACCGTGGAACACCTGCTGGTACTGCTGGGAAGCCTTGGGATGACGGAACTTTGCATCCGCCCGATGGTCGGATGGAGCTCGATTCCAAATTTGCTGGCCTCGGGAACCGTGGCTGTGATCCTGTTTCATGCGATATTTTTCCTGTTGTATGGCAGAAGTGAGGAAATGAAATATTATTGGATGCTGGTGAAAAATAAAGTGAGAGAATAATGAGACAAGAGGGTGCATGGGATGTCCGCAATATCTGTAATAAATTATCCGCAGTTGATGTCCGCGGTGACAGAAAGCCCGAAAATCGTATATTTATGTGGTGCCGGGGCATCCATGTCCCTTGGAGCACATCAGTTGAGCTGGACGAGGTGGATCCTGGAGGGGAAAAAGTACCTGACAGTACTGGAGCAGACGCAGCTGGAGCAAAAGATAGGCGCATGGAGCACCGGTGAACTGATCGATGCAGCCACATATCTGTTGGCAGGACTGAAAGCCGCAGGATGTTACACAGAATTTATGGATCAGACCATGGGAGCCCTGCATCCTGTGGACAGAACCTTTCAGGATGCATTGCAAAAAATCTGGCGGGCAGGAGACCTGATCGCCACGACAAATTACGACCTGCAGTTAGAAGAGACCGTGGGAAGTACCGGCATCTCCTATACGACACCGGCAGATATCCTGTCTGTGATCCGCGGGAAAACCGGAAATAAAGTGATCCATCTCCATGGAAGATATGACAGAGAAAACGGGATAGATGACATCATTGCGGACGGACCCCAGTACCAGAGCATTCTGGACAATAGTGGCGCACAATTTATACAGAATCTTCTCAGTACCTACCCCATCGTCATCGTAGGCTGTGGAGGGACCGTAGAAGACCCCAATCTGGCAGGGTTTCTGTCATTTGCAATGGAAAAACTGGGAACTTCGGACATTCCCTACTTTTACCTGATGAAAAAGGGGGATACTGCACCACAGCTGCCGGGAAATGCAGTGATGATCTATTACGGAGAAGACTATGGGGATCTTCCGCAATTTCTGAAAGAACTCTCCTTGCTTCGGCTGCAGCGAAGAGTGGGACTGCCTGCACTGATCTCTGTGAATCCGTATCAGGAGCGCAGAACTGCCACCTCTGCTTTCGGAAGAATGCACTTCGCCAATGGATTCCTGAAATTCACCGGAAGAGAGGAGGAACAGGAGACCCTTACGCAGTTTCTGGAAGAGGATGAGAAATTTTCCTGGTGGATGATCCTGGGAGAAGGCGGCATGGGCAAAAGCCGTCTGGCTTTGGAATGGCTGAAGAAAATGCCGACACACTGGTTTGGGTATTTTGCCAGGAAAAATGCTGATGCAGTACGTGAATTTTCCCCTTTTACAGATACTGTTGTAATCTTTGATTATGTACTGGGACAGGAACAGCTCTGCGCGGAGACCATTACCGCATATCTGGAACGGTTTTATGATTCCCCTTATAAGCTCAGGATTCTCCTGTTGGAGCGCCACAGACGTACTACGGACGATGACTGGATGCTTGGCATGAAACGGGGGATGGGTTCTGAAGCGAGACTGGAATTCGAAGCAGGGAGCTACAGGGAACAGGCATTGAATCTGGAAAAACTGGGGGAAGAGGATGAACTGGTCTATACAGAGAACTATCTGGAAGGATATCTTCCCCTCTTGGAAAAAACGGAATTTATCCTTAACTGCATCGGACACAGAAAGAAAACGGCAGAAGAGATACAAAAAAGCTATCACAATTCCGTGGCAGCAGACTGTGACCGTCCACTGTATCTGAGCATGTATATCGAAGTATGGCTCAGCAAAGAAGGACATATGAAGCTGAATTCCACGGAAGAACTGCTGTCAGAATATTTGAACAAAGAAAAGAACCGCTGGAGTCTCCTGCTGGGACGGGAGGATCTGGTGGATTCCTATCTGCGTGTGCTGGCGGTGGCCTGCGCTATCGGCAGATTCAATCTTACGGACAGGCGCGGTGATAATTATCTGTGCGAAGATTGCGAAAATATGATACAATACTTTAATGAAAAAAGTGCACGCCCCGGAGCAGAGAATCTGTTCCTCGACCTGTATGCGCAGATGGACACCCTGGTAGAAACAGAAAAAGAAGACTCGGTGCTGGAACTTTTAAGTAATCCCGACAGGCTGGAACAAAACGGCCACGGGGAAGCAGCGGAACTGCTTCGCAGTCTGGATGATGATGACCGGTTCGGCTATATGGTAAGCTATGCTAAACTGGATGTCAATCCGGAGGAAATGTACCTCTGGATGCGTGTCAATGCCGGTATTGCGACTCCCGAAGAAGAGAAAAGAGCCTGGGAGCTTCATGAAGCCGAAGAAAAAAGATATGCAGCAATGCCTCAGACAGCCTGGATCATAGAACCGGTCTTTCCGGATATCATCAAAGAATACATTGTATCTTATGCTATTAATGAAAGAGATATCGAGCGTTTTGCCAGACTGGCAAGGGCAAATTCAGTCATGGAATTGTCTCATTTCATTGCACTGGCATTAGAAGACTGGCCGGATAACAGGAAGCTCCAGAAGCTGGCAGTCACACCACCTGCCGAGGCGTTAAATTATTTTGAATATTACGTGGGACTACTACCGAATCTGCGGGCAGTGGAGGATCTCCGGGCAGTGGAGGACGTTTTGCTGCGGAGTGAACCGATTTTTCTGAAGTATGAACTGGAATTATGGAGAAGAATCGCTATCACACAGACAGAACGTGGGGACAGCAGATATTTATTCGAGAGTGGCGAACGCTTTTTAACCTACTTACAGAAGTCTGCGGAAAAAATGCCCTTACGAAAGGAAACCGTAGATGTACTGGAGGCATATTGTGTGGGACTGCATAATGCAGAAGATGCGCAAAACTATGGTGCATTTCTGGAAAAGTGCTGCGATATGACAAAAGGAATGCGAGAACTTCCGGAACTGGGTGAGTTCTACTGTAACAATTATGCCAGATTGCAACATCTGAAGCTGTACAAAGACCGGAAAGCAGACCTGCAACCGGAATGGGACAAGATAGAGAAACTCCTCGCACAGTGGGACTATCCGGTGAATATGTGTAGGATATCCATGGAAGCAGCAGGGGAAGCAATCCGGTATCTGACAAGGAAAAATGATATCTCCGGATTACAACAATTGGAGAGCCTGGCACATATCATCTGCCAGAAGAGAACTATCTGCGAGGCAGCGGAAGTGGAAAGCCTATGCATCGCAAACACTGCGGCAAGCCGTAAAAGAGTGGAAATACAACCCTATGAGACGATACAGCAATATCTGAAGGCTTTCCCACAGTCGAAAAGTATCCGCATGTCCTATATCAGTGTAAGTAATGCTTTTTATGCACAGAGTGCAGACTACCGGAAAATACCGGATGCCGTGATGCGCCGTGCCAAAGAGTGGGCAGAGCTGTATCCGGAGGATATAGAATTCCCGGAAGGATATTTTGGACTGCTGGTATCCGGACTGTTCTATGCACAGTCACATGACCTGCGAAATGAGCAGAAGAGAATGTTCCGGGAAATGAAACGGATTGCCGATAACACAGATTATTCGGAATACGAAGAGACTAATCAAATGCAGGAAACCATACGGATGCTGCAGAGAATATATGGATATTGATGAGGAAAATAAACATGCTGGAATTACGTAAAAAATTAGCAAACTATCAGGAAATCTTCTATATGTTGTTCCTGCTCCCTATGACGGGCATGACCTCTATGGGACTGAACTCCGAAGACAGAATCTACCTCTACGTGTTCGCTGTGGCAACACTGTTCCTGCTCCTGAAAATGGCAGTGACGGATTTTACCTGGCGGGAAATCGTGATCATGGGGATATTCACACTATTGTTAGGCGCAAATTTCCTCAGAAATGGGGAGAAGACCCTGATCCTCACGGCTATGGGAATCTTCGGCGCTAAGAATGTGAATCTCGATAAGGTCATGAAATATGCACTGTGGGAAAAGGCAGTGCTGACGGTGGGGACGCTGACGCTGGTCATGGCGGGAGTGATAGAAAATGTAGGAATATGGCTGATTAAGGGAGATGATTATCTTGAAATTAAAAGCTATGGGTATCATACTCCCAATATGGCATATGCTAATATTTTTGTAATACTTCTGTTGGCAATTGTTGTATATAGGGAGAAAATTAAATGGTATGTATACGTGGTGGCAACAATTGTTTTGTATGGTGCTTATAAAATTCTAATATGTAGAACGGGATTTCTGCTATGGGGAGTATTATGCGTTGCAATTCTGGTATATCGGATAGCAAAACGTTTTCAATGGCAAAAATTATACGCAATGTTTTTTATCCCAATTCCCGCGGTACTTGCTGTTGTAACTATGATAATTCCTGTCATAGCTCAAAAAAATGAAGAGTTTTCAATATGGATCAACAGATTGCTGACGGGAAGAATTACCCTTGTAAATTTTGTGTACGATGAAGTATGGACTTTAGTATTGGGGCATATGCCTCAAGAGTCATACGATAGTATATATTTCCATACCTTATTCAATTATGGGTGGATAATATTGATTCTGTGTTTGGTTGCGTATACTGCCGGAATGTGGTATTGTAATGTGAAAGGACAATATTATATAACAATTGCTTTGGGTGTTATGGCTGTGTATGGATATGTGGAGCTGTTACCTCTCAGTGTGTTATGGAATCTGCCGATGCTATATCTGGCTCAGATTTTGTTTAAGGAGAGAACGGTAGTACATGAATAATTATAATAAAAAATATCAGATTATAGAAAGTTATGGTTTGTTTCTATTAGATATTATCTGCATTACAGTGTCGTATGCTTTGGCCTATCTGATTCGTTTCCATGGGACGGAATCACCGTTGGGAAACAGGGAGATAGCCCAGATTTATGTTCCATTTTTACTGATCTGTATGCTGAATAATTTTTTCACAAATGAATATAAACATTTTTTCCAAAGAGGATATTATTATGAACTGTTAAGAGTAGTGCGTTATAATATTATTCTTTTTCTGGCAACAAGTGCTTACATTTACGCTTTTCGGTTGGAACTGGAATTCTCCAGACTGTTGTTAGGCTATTTTGTCGTACTCAACACTATTATAACTTATGTGGTTCGTATTGCGTTTAAGAGTTATATGCGCCGTTATTATAGCAAGAGCCGTAGCAGTGATAAGGTCATGGTGGTGACTTCAGAGGCAGAGGCAGAGCATGTCATGCAGCAGATTGAGAAAGATGCTGCATGGAGTTATGAAGTCGGTGCTATGGCGATGATGGATGTAAATCATATAGGGGAGAAGATTCATGGAGTTCCTGTGGTGGCAACAGAAGAAAATGTTATTGATGTAGCCAGACAAAGCGCTGTGGATGTTGTACTATTATATTGTCCTCATATGAACAATCAGGAATTAGAACTTCTGGTACAATCTTTTCTGGCTATGGGTGTAGTATGTCATAATTGTGTGGAACAGTTTGGGTTTGAAATACCTTGCAGCAGTGTTGGAAAATTTGCCGGTATGCCTGTAATGACCTATGTCATGACGGAAATGGATTATCGCCGTATGCTGATCAAACGGTTAATGGATATTGTAGGAGGAAGTGTGGGGGCATTAATTACTTTGTTACTGACTCCTTTTGTTGCATTGGCAATCAAGTTGGAATCCAAGGGGCCTGTATTCTTCTCTCAAGTCAGAATTGGAAAAAACGGAAGAAGATTCAAGATGTACAAGTTCCGATCTATGTATATTGATGCGGAAGAACGCAAGAAAGAACTAATGTCTCAAAACGAGGTAAAAGGATTGATGTTCAAAATGGATAATGATCCGAGAATTACGAAGGTGGGGCAATTTATCCGGAAAACCAGTATTGATGAATTACCTCAGTTTTTTAATGTCCTGAAGGGCGATATGAGCCTCGTAGGAACCAGACCGCCGACAGTGGATGAATTTGAGCAATATAACATTTATTATCGCAGAAGACTGAGTATTACTCCGGGACTAACAGGAATGTGGCAGGTTAGCGGAAGAAGCGATATCAAGGATTTTGATGATGTAGTGAAGCTTGATCTAAAATACATAGATGAGTGGTCACTAAAACAGGATGTAAAGATATTACTACAAACAGTAGGAGTAGTATTGCTTGGAAGAGGATCAAGGTAAAAATATGGCAAGAATGCAGTTTATGAATACAGAGATAGACAATTTGACTATGGGAGAGACCTTAGATGCTATAGACAAGTTAATAGCTGAAAATAAAAATTCATATGTTGTTACGCCAAATGTGGATCATATTATTCAACTTGAGCGAGGGGGAGAACTGAAAGAGGCGTACAAGAATGCCGATTTGATTCTCTGTGACGGGAAGCCTCTTCTGTGGATTGCTAAATGGTATGGGACTCCTATAAAGGAAAAGATTTCAGGATCCGATTTGTTCCCTCTTTTGTGTGAGAGAGCTGCAGAAAGAGGATATCGAATGTTCTTTTTGGGAGCAGGAGAAGGTGTGGCTGCGAAGGCAGCAGAAAACCTTATTGGAAAATATAAAGGTTTGAAAATAGTAGGAACTTATTCTCCAGCCAAAGGCTTTGAAAGCGATTTGGCAGAGATGGAAAAAATTGAAAAAACGATTAAGCAGGCAAGTCCACATATATTAATTGTAGCTTTGGGATGTCCGAAACAAGAGCTTTTTATCTTGCATAACCGAGAGCGACTGGGGGTGCCCATTAGCTTAGGGCTAGGAGCAAGCCTTGATTTTGAAGCTGGAAATATTAAGAGGGCACCTAAATGGATGGCAAATCATGGATTTGAATGGCTTTATAGGATTACACAAGATCCCAAAAGGCTGGCAAAAAGGTATTTGATTGATGACAGAAAGATTTTATCATTGGCAATAAAGTATAAAAAGGATAGTAAAAAATGTTAAAAATACTTATTGTAAGTGTGGGAAAGCTCTCTGGAGGTGTTGAAAGTTATACACTTACACTGGGAAAATTATTAGAAAATAAAGGTTATGAAGTACACTATGTATTAAGAGCAAATAGTTGGTTAGACACGAAAATAAACACTGATAAGAAATTACGTGTTTATATGGGTAGACATATCATTTCGGATATGATTGCTCTGAAAAAATATGTCAATGAGTGTAATATATCTATAGTACATTGCAATAGTAATAATGGTCTATTTGTAAGTTTGCTGGTTAAAGAAAATAACAGTTGTAAAAAAATAGGCGTTATCCATGGTGACGTACTTGTAGATCAGATGTCTAAGGGAAAATTTATAGCCAACAGCTATTGTAAATTGGAAAAATGGTTAATAAATAGGCATTGCAGTTGTTGTATTGCCGTATCTGAGTCTATTAGGCACATCCTTGTGGAGCGTGGGGTAGATAATAACAAATTGGAAGTTGTATATACAGGAATTGAATTAAAAAAATATGATGTGCTTCCGGATTATTATTCTGATACATTGAAAATATGTTCAATAGGTTATCTTAGACCTGTTAAAAATCATATGAAACTCTTGGAGGCTTTAAATATATTGAAGCAAGAGCATCCGGAAGTAAAAGTACATTGTGATATATATGGAGAAGGACCGGAAAGAGAAAAGTTAAAAAGTTATATAGATGAAAGAAACTTGAAAAATATAACACTAAAAGGGTATAGCAATAAGGTTAGAGAAGTCTTAAATTGTTATGCGGTGTATGTTCAGCCGTCCCAATATGAATCTTTCGGAATTGCTGTTCTTGAAGCAATGAATGCAGGATGTTGTGTTATTGTTAATCCTGTAGGCGGAATGATTGAAATAGTAAAGGATGACGGTGGATATTTGACAGATTGTAATAACCCTGGTAAGTTGGCAGAACAATTATATAGGTGTTACACAAATAGAACGGAATTGGAAGAAAAAGCATTTTCAGGGAGAAAAAAATGTGAAGATAATTTTTCCACAACTTCTATGACACAAAATATTACTAATCTATATAAAAAATGTTTGGTGAAAAAAAGTGAAAAAAATTGTAGTAAAGAGATTGAGGTTTAATGTATATACAATTTTATTGGCCTTATTACTGATAATGCCAATAGTAGATACTATAAGTGGAGCATTACATGACATGGTACCTGTTGGGCAGGTATATAGATTTTTTTTGTTAATATTAATGTTGGTTATTTTGGCGCAAAATTCTCAAAAAAAATTTGCAATAGTGAGTACTATGCTACTTCTTTTTACAATCTTGCAAACAGTGGTAAGTGGTGTAGATATATTTAATGGTGTGAAAGACATTATAAAATTATTTACACCGATAATTATGATAGTTTTAATGGAACTATTAATAATAGAAAAAAAAATAAAAGATGCTTATATATTTAGAATAATGGATGCATGGTCTGTGATATACCCCATACTTATTATAACTCCTGGATTATTTGGATATGGAATAAATGCTTATGACGGAAATGTAGGATGGAAAGGCTTTTTTTATGCTGTAAATGAAATTTCATTTATAATGTCTGGATTGGTTATGTATCTATTTTGGAAGCTTCATAAAGAAATCAATATTGGGACATTAGTTCTTTTGGCTATTAATTGTATATGCATTGCTTTGATGGGAACAAAAACAGGATATGCTACAATTATTTTATTTGCAGGGATATTTTTTATAGATAGTATATTTGAAAAAAAATACACTAAAAAGATAAGAGTGTGCATGTTAATTATCCTTGTGATATTTATGTGCGCATTGGGATATACTAAGATACAAAATGTGACAGCTAGTATATTTGAAAGATGGCAGTATCAAAAAGGGTTGAGCCATTCTACTGTGGATTTCTTGTTCAGCATGAGATTAAGAAGATTGGAGGATGCTATATCTATTTTTGTTAATGGATTTTATTTGCTATTGGGATGGGGATTCGCAGGAGAAGCGAATGGATTTCCCAATATGGAAATGGATTTTCTCGACCTGCTTTTTAGAACAGGGTTAGTGGGTTTCTGCATAGTTTGTATGTTTTATGTGAGAAAATTTTGTGATGTATCTAAAAAAAGTTTATGGGGAGCGTTAATTATAATATGGTCAATAGCTTTGAGCTTTGGAGCAGGGCATGTATTATTTTATGGACAGAGTGGAATGATGCTTGCTTTTAATTATATATATACTTTAAATATTGGCGAAGCAAGGGATAAGAGAGCGCTTTATACTTTATAATAATATGCATATAGCATTGGAAAGGCAAAATGATGAATATTGCAATAGTAAATATATATGGAGATGTATATAGTAAAGATAGATTATTTGATCCTGCTGCTTGTAAGATTGGACAAAATTTATTGCTCCCTGGGATATTATTGAAGAAAAAATTAGAAGAAGAAGGTCATTTTTTGCATACTGCAGATATGTACGACTTTGAAGAGATTGATGTGATTATTTTCCAAGACTTAAACAAGAATTCTATACGGTTATTGTCGTCACCTATTGATTATATCAAATATTATTTGAAGAGAAAATGGAAAAAAGACTATCTTGAAAAAGCAATAAAAAGTTCAAAACCATTAAAAAAAATATTAATAATGCAAGAGCCTGAGACAGTATGCCCTCAGTCTTATGATATTCGCTATCACCAATATTTTGATGACATTCTTACCTGGGATGATGATTTGGTAGATAATAAAAAATATTACAAATTTCAATACCCACAGATACCAGCAAAGATATCTTATAATGTACCTTTTAAAGAAAAAAAATTATATACTATTATTGCTGGTAATAAAAAAGGTGTTGGAAAAAATGAATTATATTCAAAACGCTATGAAATGATTAAGTATCTAGAGCAAAATAAGTATAATTTAGATTTGTATGGTTATGGGTGGGAAAAGGAAAATTTTAAATCATATAGAGGACCGATAGATGATAAATTAGGAATATTATCTCAATATAAATACTCTATATGCTATGAAAATATGTGTGGTAAAAAAGGATATATTACAGAGAAAATATTTGATTGCTTCTTTGCAGGAGTAGTCCCGATTTATTGGGGAGCGGAAAATATTACTGATTATGTTCCCAAAGAAGCCTTTATAGATAGAAGAAAATTTCAGACTATCAAAGAACTATGTCAATATGTAGATGAAATAACGGAAGAAAGATATGAAGAATATTTGAAGGCGGCAGACGAATTTATTACATCTGAAACATTTCAGAAAGAATTTTCAATTAATGCTTACATTAAAAGAATAACTGATTTAATAAAATGAGGAAAAATGAAAGAAAAGAAAATATCATATAATATTATTTACAGTGTCTTGATGCAGACGGCAAGTGTAATAGCTCCTTTGATTATTTCACCTTATATAGCAAGAGTTCTTTCGGCTGAATTGATAGGGAACTATAGTTATACATTGGCAAATAGTTCGTATTTTGTACTGATAGAATGCTTGGGGTTATCATTATATGGAACTATTAAGATAGCTATGATTCGGGATGACAAAAGAGAGTTAAGCAAGTTTTTTTGGGAAATATTTTGGCTAAAGTTCATCTTAATGATAATTTGTTCCGGGGCATATATGATATGGATTAGCACATATGAAGCAGGCACGTTAAAAAATTTGTATTATGCTATGCTACTCAATGTTATTAGTGGTGGGGTGGATGTGTCATGGTTCCTCAATGGTATAGAGGAGTTTAAGGTTAATGCAATAAGGACAATACTAGTTCGCTTGATAAATATTATTATGATTCTTGCTCTTATTAAAAGCGAGAAGGATTTAGTTTTATATGCGATAATCATGCAATTATCTACTTTAATTGGTTATGTAGTAGTATACCCTGCGGTATTAAAAAGGATACAATGGATTAAATTTAGTGAGCTTAATCTTAAAAGACATTTAAAACCATCTATGGTGTATTTTGTGCCTGGATTGATTAATACAATATTTGCATCAACAGATAAAACGATTTTAGGAGCAGTTGGGAAAAATGCATATGAAATAGGAGTATATGAACAGGCTAATAAGATATGCCAGTTAAGTATGAGTATGTTAAATGCTGTAAGCAATGCAATACTTCCAAGAGTAGCATATTTATATTCGAATAGTGATAACAGAAAAACAAAAGATTTTTTGATGGTATCAATAAGTGGAGCGGCACTCATTGCTTTTCCAATGACATTTGGAGTAAGCGCTATAGCAAATGATTTTGTACCAGCTTTTTTTGGAAGAGGTTATGATAAAAGCGCGGAATTGCTAAAGATTTTATGCTTAAATGTTCTTTTTGTTGTATTAAGCAATTTTATTGCACAACAATGTTTGATTGCAAGGGCAAAACAAAAAGAATATAATATTGCTATAAGTACTAGTGCAATATTAAATGTGGCACTAAACCTAATATTGGTTAGAAATATGAAATCAGTAGGGGTGGCACTAGCATCGGTGATAGCCAGCTTGGCAATATTACTCATGGTTGCAAATTATTCGAAAGACCTAATTAATTTAAAAGAAATAGTAAACATATCGTGGCGCTATTTTGTGGCATCAGTGGTAATGTATATTAGTATTTTTAAAATAAATCTGCATGATCACTGGATGACCATAATAGGACAAGTGATTGTTGGCATAATAATATATTTTGTGGTATTAATTATATTGAAGGACACCACAATTAGAAAGGTTTTGAAACAAGGTGAGAAAAAGTAATTTCTATAAAATAAAAAATTATATTAAATATATTGTAAAAAAATCATACAGAGATGAATTAGATAGAATACAAAGGGAAAGCACAATTGAAAAATTGAATGATATACAGGGAAAGGCTAAAGAGGATATTCTTATATTACGAAGATTAAATAAAAAAGTAGGTACCTTTTCGGATTATATTGTTTTTCTTAAATCCATTGAATATGCGATAGAAACAGGAAAACTTCCAATTATAGACAGGATGACAATAAAAAATGATTTTATGCCAGCACCAGAAAATATAAATACTTGGGAACTCTTTTTTGAACAACCGAAAGGGTATGGCCTAGATGATATTGATTATACATCAATGAACGTATCGGTTTGCAACAATGGTGGAGGAATGTATCCCGTAAGTATTATGAGGTGCAACGATGAAAAAGTAATTTCCTATTGGAGGGGAATAGCTAGAGAGTACATTCGTTTAAATGAAAACATGAAAAAATATGTGGAAGAAAAATACAAAGAATTACTAGCTCAAAAAAAGGTGTTGGGGGTATCAATTAGAGAAGGATATCAAAAACTTGCAGAAATAAAGCCGCAAGGTATCTGGGGACACTCTATCCAGACACCTGTCACGCAGTTAATAAATGATGTGAAAAAATATATGGAGGAGTGGGATGTAAATACAGTTTTTTTTACATGCCAAACGAATGAAACAGTAAAGGCTTTTTTTGATAGTTTTGGTGAAAAGGCATGTTGCTTAGATAGAGATAGAGTGGATTATAAAGACATGCTAGATGGAGAAGAAAGAATAAGTAAACTGCCGTATGAAAAGGCCTTCGCTAATGAAAAAGATTATATTACAGAAATTTATTTATTATCTAAATGCAATTGCTTCATTTGTTCTGAAAACTCAGGAAGTGAGGCGGCATTTATAATGAGTGCAGGTTTTGAACATTTTTTATGCTATGAAAATGGAATATATAGGTAGAAATAATATATTGATATGGGATTGATGAAAGATGAATAATTTGTGTATATATATAACGACCTATAATAGGGTTCAATATTTGAAACGTGCAATTGACAGCATTATAAGGCAATCATATAGTGATTTTACTTTGATAGTGCTTGATAATTGCTCTTCAGATGATACAGAGAAGTATGTATTATCATTGAATGATTCTAGAATAAAATATATAAGACATACACAAAATATTGGCGGAGGTGCCAATATTAATTATGGTTTCAAAAACTGTGAAGCAAAATATTTTTGTGTTTTTCATGATGACGATATTTTACACGAAAATCTTATAGAAAAAGAAATTGAGTATATGGAATATGACAGGAATTGTATGGCTGTTTCATGTTTGGCAAACATAATAAACGAGAAAGATGAGGTGACAAAAGAAAATAATCATAAGACAGGTGAGATAAAAACTTGGAGAAACACGGAGTTCTTTGCGTATTATATTGGAAAACAAAAAAATATTGTATTTCCGGCAACTATGTATAGAACTGATTTTATAAAAGATAACAATTTATATTTAAGAGTGGAAGCGGGACCATGCGCAGATGTAGTCCTATACATGGATATAGAAAAAATGGGAGGGAAAATTGCTGAAATCCAATATCCGCTAATAAATTATAGAATATATGCAAACCAAGATAGCTCGAGTAACTTAGAAAAAATGCTAATTTCACTTATTTCTTTTTTGAATAAGGACAACTATTATTCTGAACTTCTAAAAAATATGAGTAGGGAAACAAAAAAATATTATCATTGGTATTCAAGAAGGCTATTGGCAAGAATTGCTTCTAAAAAAATTACGCCACAAATGGCTAGTGAATATATGCTAACAATGAAAAAAGAAATAAATGGGTCTAAAGCATATTGTATTATGATGATTAGATTGATTAAGCTACAAGAAAAAATGCCAAGAATTTTCTCATATTGGTACAATATAGTCAAAAAGTATAAGCAATGAACGATTTAAAGTATAAATATAGGAAGGCAGAGAGAAAAATGAAAGTAGTATTATTAGCAGGAGGACTGGGAACTCGTATTTCAGAAGAGTCACAATTTAAACCCAAACCAATGATAGAAATAGGAGGAAAACCTATCCTCTGGCATATAATGAAAGAATATTCGTATTATGGATTTAATGATTTTGTGATATGTGCCGGATACAAGCAATATGTTATCAAAGAATGGTTTGATGATTATTTTTTACATAATAGCGATGTTACATTTGATTTCAAGGATGGAACCAAAAAGGTTATAATCCACAGCCAGCATTGCGAACCATGGAGAGTAACGGTAGTGGATACAGGGCTGAATACTATGACAGGCGGTCGTATTAAGAGGATTCAACCGTATATTGGGAATGAGCCATTTATGATGACATATGGTGATGGGGTTTGTGATGTTAACATTCGGGATCTGTTGAAATTTCATCAGACACATGGTAAGATTGCTACCCTTACTGCGGTCATCCAGGAGCAGCAGAAAGGTGTTCTAGACATTGGAGGAGACAATGCAGTTCGTTCCTTTCGTGAGAAGAAGGCTACCGATGGAGCTATGATCAATGCGGGTTACATGGTACTAAATCCGGAAATCTTTGATTATCTGGATGGAGATAGTTGTGTATTGGAACAGTCTCCTTTACAAAGACTCGCAGAGCAGGGGCAGTTGATGTCCTATACGCACAAGGGTTTTTGGCAGTGCATGGATAATAAGCGAGAAATGGATATTCTGGAGAAAATGCTTGCAAAAGGGAATGCTCCTTGGAAAAAGTGGGAGGACTAAATATGCCTGATACATTTGATTTATCATTCTATAAAGGAAAAAGAGTATTTGTGACTGGGCACACAGGCTTTAAGGGATCATGGCTTTGCCACATGCTGGTGAATGCCGGAGCAGAAGTAACCGGTTATTCACTGATGCCACCTACAGAACCGTCTTTGTTTAAGATTGCGGAGATTGAAAAAGATATTCATTCGATAATTGGAGATATACGTGATTATGAACGATTAAAGGAGGCATTTACGCAGGCGAACCCTGAAATTGTGCTTCATTTGGCAGCACAACCAATTGTCAGAGACAGTTATAAGGATCCAAGGTATACTTATGAGACTAATGTCATGGGAACTGTTAATATTTTGGAGTGTGTAAGGAACAGCAATACGGTTCGATCTTTCCTAAATGTTACGACAGATAAAGTGTATCTGAATAAGGAATGGACATGGGGCTACCGGGAAAATGAGGAACTGGATGGATATGATCCATATTCGAATTCTAAATCCTGTTCAGAACTGGTGACACATTCCTATAAAAATAGTTTCTTTTCAGATGGAAATGTTGCTATTTCTACGGCAAGAGCGGGTAATGTAATTGGTGGCGGAGATTTTGCCAACGATAGAATTATACCGGATTGTATTCGTGCAGCACAGAAGCAGGAAGACATCATTGTAAGAAATCCTTTTTCTACCAGACCATACCAACATGTATTGGAACCTTTATATGCATACCTTATGATTGCAGCGAAACAATATGAAGATGGTAAGTATGCTGGGTATTATAATGTTGGACCGGATGATGTGGATTGTTTTCAGACGGGAGCGTTGGTGGATCTATTTGTAAGTAAGTGGGGAGAAGGGCTTAAATGGATTAACCGGTATGATGGAGGACCGCACGAGGCCAATTTCTTAAAACTGGATTGCTCTAAACTGAAGGCAACTTTTGGATGGAAACCACATTGGAATCTGGATACTGCTATTGAAAAAGTAGTAGAATGGAGTAAATGCTGGATGCAGGGTGAAGATGTCAAAGCTTGCATGAATAGAGAGATAGAAGAATTTTTAAATTCAAAATAAGAGAGGAAAAACAATGACAAAATGGAAGAATGAAGCAGAAGCCAGAGAACAGATTAAATCTTTGGTTGCGGAATATTATAATGATTTTAAAAAACCGGAGCAGGACAAGCCCTTTCATCCGGGAGACAGACTTTCCTATGCAAGCAGGGTGTATGATGAGAAGGAAATGTGTTCACTTGTAGATGCAGCGCTGGATTTCTGGCTGACTACAGGACGCTTCTCTGATGAATTTGAAAAGAAATTTGCAGAATGGATTGGCGTAAAATTTGCTAATCTTGTTAACAGCGGATCTTCTGCAAATCTGATTGCCTTCATGACACTGACTGCACCCGAATTGGGAGATCGTCAGATTAAGAAGGGTGATGAAATTATTACGGTTGCAGCTGGATTCCCGACTACGATTACACCGGCACTTCAGTATGGTGCTATACCGGTATTTGTAGATGTAACGGTCCCACAGTACAACATTGATGTCACACAGTTAGAGGCGGCATTGAGCCCTAAAACAAAAGCAGTAATGATTGCACATACTTTGGGAAATCCGTTTGACTTAAAGCATGTAAAAGAATTTTGTGATAAGCATAATCTCTGGTTGGTAGAGGACAATTGTGATGCTTTAGGAACAAAATATACGATTGATGGCGAGACGAGATTCTCCGGCACATGGGGAGATATAGGAACATCTAGCTTTTATCCGCCTCATCATATGACAATGGGGGAAGGCGGCTGTGTATATACCAACAACCCGTCGTTAAATCGTCTTATCAAGAGTTTCCGTGATTGGGGACGGGACTGTGTTTGCCCTTCCGGACGTGACAACTTATGTGGTCATCGTTTTGATGGTCAGTTTGGAGAACTTCCTCAAGGCTATGACCATAAGTATGTATATAGTCATTTTGGTTATAACTTGAAAGTAACGGATATGCAGGCGGCTGTCGGTGTCGAACAGTTAAAGAAGTTCCCGGCTTTTATTGAAGCCAGACGTCATAACTGGGACAGATTGCACAAAGAACTGGAATCGATAGCAGACAAACTGATTCTGCCGGAGCCTGCTGAAAATAGTGAGCCTTCCTGGTTTGGATTTATTGTCAGTGTGCGCCCGGAATCCGGACTTACCAGAAATCAGGTTACAAAATATGTAGAGGATCATAATATTCAGACCCGTCTTTTATTTAGTGGTAATATTATCAAGCACCCTTGCTTTGATCAGATTCGTGGAACGGATGCTTATCGCATTATTGGAGATTTGAAGCAGACGGATTATATTATGAATAATTCTTTCTGGGTAGGTGTTTATCCTGGAATGACAGACGAAAAGATTGATTATATGGCACAGATTATCAAAGAAGCAGTAACAAAATAAAGAAAACAGTGAATTCTTTCATAGGGGGAACGAATGAAGCAGAGATTAGCAGATTATGTGGCGGATTTTCTTATAAATCACGGTGTAACAGATTGTTTTAGTGTAGTCGGAGGAGGCGCAATGCATCTTAACGATGCATTGGGACATAAAGAAGGCTTAAAAGTAACATATAATCATCATGAACAGGCCTGTGCTATTGCAGCAGAGGCCTATGCGCGTTTAGATAATAGAATTGCAGCTGTTTGTGTGACTACGGGGCCGGGAGGTACGAATGCATTGACTGGAGTAGTGGGTGGATGGCTAGACTCTATTCCAATGTTTATTATCAGTGGACAAGTAAGATATGACACAACTGCAAGATATGCAATGAAATTTACAGATGGTATGCCGCTACGAGCTATGGGTGACCAAGAGTATGATATCGTTAAATCTGTAACACCTATGACAAAGTATGCCGTAATGATAGAGGATCCCAAGCAAATTCGTTACGCATTGGAGAAAGCATGGCATCTGGCAACTACCGGAAGGCCGGGACCGGTATGGATTGATATTCCAGTAAACTTCCAAGGAGGGTATATTGAAACAGAGGAGTTGGAAGGCTATGATCCTTCAGAGGATGATGCATTACTTCCGCCTAAAGTGAGTGAACAGACAATCCAGACGGTATTGGAGAAAATTCGGATGGCAAAACGCCCGGTATTTCATGCGGGGTATGGCATTAGACTATCCGGAGGCTATGAAGTGTTTCGAAAAGTCGCTGAAAAATTAAATATTCCTGTTGTGACATACTGGAATGCAGTAGACCTCATAGAAGATGATAATGAATTATATTGTGGTCGTGCGGGCAATATGGGGGATCGACCAGGCAACTGGGCAATTCAGAATGCAGATTTAATCCTTGCAATTGGAACAAGAATATCTATTCGACAAGTAGGGTATAATTGGAAAACTTGGGCGAGAGCAGCAGAAGTAATCATGGTAGATATTGACCAGGCAGAAATGAAAAAGCCAACACTTCATGTTGAAATGCCAATATGGGCAGATGCAAAAGACTTTTTAAATAGGATGAATGAAAGCATTGGCCAAGAGTATCCTGTGAATAGAAGCAAGGAATGGCTCGCTACCTGCCAGAGATGGAAAAAGGAATATCCGGCAGTTCTATCCAGACAATGGGAAGAGAATGGAGAGACTGCAAATGTATATGCATTTGTGAGATATTTAAGCAGCAGATTACCGGAAAATAGTTTGACTGCAGTTTCCAATGGGGCTTGCTGTGTTGTGGGAAATCAGGCTTATGTAATTCAAAAGGGCAGTCGTATGGCTAATAATAGTGCAGTTGCTAGTATGGGATATGGCTTGCCAGCAGCAATTGGCACTTGTATCGGAGGAGGAAGACGTACAACTATTTGCTTGGAAGGTGATGGGAGTATTATGATGAACCTTCAGGAATTGCAGACGGTATTGACGAATCGATTACCAATTAAGCTGTTCCTGATTAATAACAATGGCTATCATTCCATTCGAATTACCCAAAATAATTTGTTCAAGGAGCACAGCAAGATTGGAATCGGACCTGAGTCAGGAGATCTTTCTTTCCCGGAATTTAAGAAAATTGCGGAAGCTTTTGGATATTCATATTATTGTGCTTCCAGCAATAAGGAAATGAAAGAAGTTGTTGACAAGGTATTGGCAGAAAATGGACCGGTATTTTGTGAAATATTTACAGATACGACACAGGTTTGGGAACCCAAAAGTAGCACAAAACGACTTTCTGATGGTACTTTGGTAAGCCCTCCGTTGGAGGATCTAGCACCGTTCTTACCCAGAGAAGAATTAGAGAAAAATATGTTTATTCCATTAATGTCGGAAAATTAAATAATTTGGAAACATAAAGACGGAAAGGATTACTATTATGAAAAAATGCTTAGTTTGTGGGAGACAATTAGATATTAATCCGTTGTTGAAATTTGATGATATGCCGGCATCTGCACAAGATATTCCTGATGGTACGCAGGTAGAGCAGGATCGAGGAATCACGCTTGAATTGTTTCAATGTCCTAGATGTGGATTGGTTCAATTTGACTGTAGTCCTGTTAAATATTACAAAGATGTGATCCGCTCAGGAGGCTTTTCTACAACGATGATTAATCTTCGAAAAAGACAATATGCTCATCTTATAGAGAAGTATAACCTAACAGGAAAGAAATTTATAGAAGTTGGATGCGGTAGAGGAGAATTTCTTGGTGTACTCAAAGAGTTCCCTGTTCAAGCATTTGGAATAGAACATAAGCATGATTTGGTAGAGAGTGCTCAGAAAGAGGGAATAAATGTACGGGAAGAGTTTTTAGGGACAGCGGATAATATAATAGAAGAGGGACCTTTTGATGTCTTTTTGTCTTTTAATTTTTTTGAACATCAACCGGATCCGAACGGAATGCTACAGGGGATTTATAATAACCTGTCAGAGGATGGAATGGGATTAATAACTGTTCCCAGCTTAGAATACATTTTGGAAAATAACGGTTATTATGAATTTATTCGAGATCATTTAGTCTATTATACTTTTGAAACATTAGAATTTGTTTTAAATAAAAATGGATTTGAAGTGTTGGAAAAGGAAATTGTAAATAGGGATACCTTATCTGTTATTGTTCGTAAAACGAAGAAAATAAATGTTTCTCAAATAGCAGAAAGTTATAGAAAAATTTGTAAAGAGATAAATGGATATATTGATAATTTAAAAATGCAAGGAAAAACAGTTGCCATATGGGGGGCGAGCCATCAGGGATTTACGCTCGCTTCCACGGCCCATTTAGAAGAGAAAATTAGTTATATAATTGATTCGGCTCCTTTTAAGCAGGGGAAATACGCACCAGCATCACATATACCAATTGTATCGCCTGCATACGCAGTGAATAATCCGGTAGATGCCATTATTATAATGGCCCCTGGATATACAGAAGAGATAGCATCTATTATATATGAAAAATTTGGAAAAAATATAGAAATAGCAGTAATGATGGCAAAAGATTTACAAATGTATGAGGATATTAAAAAATGCCAGTAGTAATATTTACAGGGGCGACTAGTTTTCTGGGAAGAAATTTAGTGAAAAAGTTGTTAGAGAGCGGATATAGAGTATATGCGCTAGTACGAGAAGACTCAGCCAATATAAATAAGCTTCCGAATGAGAAAAGCTTTATCAAAATATATGGAACATTACAAAACTTGGATATTATAAAAGATACGGTTGACAAGGCAGATATTTTTATACACTTTGCATGGGATGGCTCAGGCAATGAAGGAAGAGCTAATACGGAGATACAGCAAAGAAATGTTGAATATGCCAAGAAAGCTATGGATATTGCTCAATACTTAAAATGTAAGATGTTTATTTTTCCAGGATCACAAGCAGAGTATGGCCCTAAATTTGATGAAATACATGAGGATGATCAATGTATGCCATTGTCTCCATATGGAAAAGCAAAATTGGATTTTTCAAGATGGGCAATAGTGGAAGCTGCAAAAAGACAATTGCAATTTATTCACCTTCGGATTTTTAGTGTATATGGATATGGAGATAGAGAGGGAACACTGATTGATAGCTGTGTTCATAAAATGAATCAGGGCGGGATAATTCATCTGGGACCGTGCACGCAGCAATGGAATTATTTATATATTAATGATTTTGTGGAGATAGTCCTAAAGTTACTAGAAAAGAACTGTATTACGGGAACCTATAATATAGCAAGTAAGGATACACGTGTACTTCGTGAGTTTGTGGAAGAAATATATGAATGTTCTGGCAAAAAAGGAAAATATGTATTTGGTGAAGTGGCAACAAACCCAGAAGGATCTCCCAATTTGGTACCCAATATAGATAAAGTGTTGAAAATAATAGGCGAGATGCACTTTACAGAATTTGGAGATGGGATTATAGAAACAATGAGTAGGATATCTAGGGAGGCAGGATTATGAAGGCGTTTGTTTTGGCAGAACCAGGAAAAGTTCAATGGTATAATGCTCCGGAGCCAGAGTTAACACCGTATGGAGCAATACTAGAACCTATTGCGGTGACTCCTTGTTCATCGGACGTACATACAGTGTTTGGAGGGGGCTCACCCAAACAACCTAATTTGGTTTTGGGACATGAATCAATTGGACGCGTTGTTGCAGTCGGAGAATACGTTAAAGACTTCAAAATAGGAGATAAAGTTGCGGTACCGGCAATAACACCAGATTGGAGAGAGAAAAGCATTCAGGAGGGAAATGATAGACATGCATCAGCACCGTTTTCTGGACATCAATTAGGGCGAACTCAACCAGGAGTTTTTTCAGAACGGTATTTAATTAAAGATGCAGACACTACATTGGCACATATTCCTGAGGGAATAACAGATGAACAGGCATTAATGAGTGTGGATGTTGTTACAACAGGATTTACAGGAGCAGAGTATGCGGATATAAAATTTGGTGATACAGTATGTGTTATAGGAATCGGACCGATTGGTCTTATGGCTGTAGCTGGGGCTAGGTTACGTGGAGCAGGAAAGATTATTGCAATAGGAACACGGCCGGTTTGCGTAGAACTTGCAAAGCAATATGGAGCAAATCAAGTATTAAGCTATAAGGAAGGAGATATCGTTGAACAGATAAAGGAAATTACGCATGGAGTAGGTGTAGATTCCACTATAATTGCAGGAGGCACAGTTGAAGTGTTGGAACAGGCATATGACATGACCAGATATGGCATTGGGACTATTTCAAATATTAATTATTTTGGTGGTAAGGGATATTTGCCATTACCTATATTTTCCGGAGGAAGAGGAATGTGTGGGAAAACTTTGCATATGGAATTAGCAAAGGGTGGAAGAACTCGAATAGAACGAATTATGTCTATGATAGAGAATGGAAGAGTTGATCCATCTCCATTAATTACGCATCATATGTATGGATTAGAGAGAGTTGAAGATGCGCTTTATCTTATGAGAGACAAACCAGATAATTTGGTAAAAGTAATGGTACATTGCAAATAGAGGAAAGATATATCAAAAATTAGTATAATGGTTCCCTAGCTACAATGAAGAAAAATGACAGAGTAATAAGTTATTATGAAGTATATACCATACGGTTTCTATAAGGTTGATATTTTAAGTATTGATTCGTTGCACCATAATATTCACCAGTGGATAGAAATAAAGCGAGAGATTTGATAAATGACAAATGAAAAAGCATGTATAGCAAGTAAAAATATGTCTTTAGATATATTAAGAATTATTGCTGCACTAATGGTCTTAATGGTGCATGTAGGTCAATGGACGGGGCTGAATAAATGGACGGATGTTGGAGCTAAAGGGGTTCCATTATTTTTTATTTTAAGCGGTTATTTAGCTATGGTATCGTGCCATAGAATTTTTAGCATGGATGGCACCGTAAAAGATTACTATATAGGACGTGCAAAGCGTATTTTGCCAATGTATTATTGGGCATTATTTCTTGACTATATTTACAGTATATATATATGTATCATAGTCAAGGATTGAGTATACCCGAAATTTTTAATTTCTTTAAAGGCCCTTGTGGAATCAGATATATTAGGTATGTGTTTTTTTTGCAATATGTATTACCATCAGATAATTTTGCATGGTGGAATAATAGATTTGCACTATGGTCAATGAGTGCATTTGCTTTTTTTTATATATGTGCGCCTCTGATTTATAAAATATTTAATAAATTTTGGAAAATTTTTGGCGTTACAATTTTTCTTATGTTAGTAAACTCATATATGATTAATATAACTTTTAATATGTTTTCGAAGATAGGAAATGTGAGTGGAGCCGATATGTTGGCAGGCGGGGAGCCAATAAACCAGCTATACATTTTCTTGTTAGGATGTATGGTTTATTTTGTTAAAGATGAGAAGAACAGGTTCGCATTGGGAATGGCATGTTTGGTAGTAGCCGTGCTGACTTCCATGCAATTTTTTGGATATGAATTGATTTTTACTGCATGTTTAATATTTGCATTGGCTTTTCCGATAATAAATATAAATGCAATAGCAAAAAAGATTTTGACATATTTGAGCAAATTTACATTTTGTTTATATTTAGTGCATCCTATTATTATAGAAAATGTTTCAAATTTTGTGATTGGAAAAATGGGATTGCTTTCGTGGAGAGCTTTTTTATTGATTTATATTGTTTGCATTATTTTTTGTGCGATTACATTTGAAATTTATACATATTTACATAAAAATTTATTAAGAAGAAACAATGACTGACTAGTCCGGATGGATATATTAGACTGGTGGCTACGTTATACTGTTATACAGCAATATTAACATTGGTAGATAATGATACTATGAATTATTTTACAGATACAGATTCACCTTCGGTTTCATCCGATCGTGTCATATACACTGCATCTAATTTTGCACGTTCCACGTTGTTATTTTTACAGGAAACAGGAACTCTTTCTGCACTAAGGCCTCATACGTCTTCCCGATCAAATCTGGAGTCTTACTTGTATTTTACGGTAGTATCCGGTAGAGGGAGACTAATCTACGGTGGCATGGAGTACGAACTACGAGCAGGAGACTCTGTCTTTCTGGATTGCGCATTGCCATATGCACATACAACAGACAAGGATTTGTGGACGTTGTCCTGGTGCCATTTTAATGGACCGGAGATGGTACGCATCTATGAAAAGTATAAAGCACGTGGCGGCAGAACTATATTCCGGTCACAAAATAGGGAAACATATATGGAGATATTGCGGAAGCTGAAAACCATTGCCTCTTCGGATTCTTATGTTCGTGATATGGAAATCAATGCATTGCTGTCACAGCTGCTGGTATTACTGATGGAAGACAGCTGGAATCCGGAAGATGATACAGTGAAGGGAAAGCGTGTCCAGGTAATGGATGTGCGGGAGTACATTGACAGTAACTATGCAACGGACATTACGTTGGACGGATTGTCGGCACAATTCTTTATTAACAAAACATACCTGTCAGAGATGTTTAAGGAACAATATGGTGTAAACCTAAAGGATTATCTCGTTTCTGTGAGAATTACGGAAGCAAAAAAATTGTTGCGGTTTACAGATAAGACAACAGAAGAAATTGCAACAATGGTGGGAATAAACGGCGCAGCATATTTTAGCAGAATGTTTAAACGTGTGGAAGGTGTCACACCTACAGAATATAGAGCAATGTGGTGAAAATCCGAAAAAAGTACAAGAGAAACCGAAGAAAATGACTTCGGTTTCTTTTTTTATTATATTATAATCTCTTATATGAACATAAATCGTGAAGTATAGTTTTGGAGGTAGCGTAAATGAAGAGAGCATTAATTACAGGAGTTACAGGGCAGGATGGTTCTTATCTGGCTGAATTATTGTTGGAAAAGGGATATGAAGTATATGGTATGATCCGTCGATCTTCCGTGGATTATAGAGAACGTATTGCGCATTTGGAAGGAACCCCTAATTTCCATTTGAAATTTGGCGATCTGGGAGACTCGATTAGCCTGGTAAAATTAATTGGTGAAGTAAGACCGGATGAAATCTATAATCTGGCAGCACAGTCTCATGTGCAGGTAAGCTTTGATGTGCCGGAATTTACAGCAGATATTGATGCTACGGGCGTATTGAGAGTATTGGAAGCAGTAAGAGTATGTGGACTGGAGAAGACGTGCCGTATTTATCAGGCATCTACTTCAGAACTTTATGGAAAGGTAGAAGAAGTTCCGCAGAGAGAGACAACTCCTTTTCATCCTTACAGTCCGTATGCAGTTGCCAAGCAGTATGGTTATTGGATTGTAAAGGAATACAGAGAAGCTTATAATATGTTCTGTTGTTCCGGTATTTTGTTTAATCATGAGAGTGAGAGGAGAGGCGAGACCTTCGTTACGAGAAAGATAACACTGGCGGCTGCAAGAATCGCACAGGGTAAGCAGGATAAGTTGTACCTGGGCAATCTGGATTCTCTCCGTGACTGGGGATATGCGAAGGACTATGTAGAGTGTATGTGGCTGATCCTTCAGAATGAAAAGCCGGAGGACTTTGTAATCGCCACCGGAGTACAGCATTCTGTTCGTGAATTTGCAACACTTGCATTCCATTATGCGGGCATCGAAGTGGAATGGCAGGGAGAAGGACTGAACGAGAAAGGAATAAATAAGGCCAATGGACAGATTATCGTGGAAGTAAGTCCTGATTTTTACCGTCCGACAGACGTAGTCAATCTTTGGGGAGATCCTACCAAGGCGAAGACCGAATTAGGCTGGAATCCTATGAAGACAAGTTTTGAAGAACTTGTAGAGCTTATGACAAAACACGATATGGAAAAGGTTGCTGTAGAGAGAGCGGAGGAGCATATCCGTACCAATCTGGAAGAATACTTGGAAAAAGGCGTAGTAAAGTAAATTAAGAAGGTAAAAGAAAAATGATGGAAAAAAATGCTAAGATTTATGTTGCTGGTCACAGAGGAATGGTAGGGTCAGCGATTGTACGTGAATTGAATCGCCAGGGATATACAAATATTATTACCCGCACACATCAGGAACTGGATCTGACCCGCCAGGCTGACGTGGAAGAGTTCTTTGCGGCGGAGAAGCCGGAATATGTATTTCTGGCAGCTGCCAAAGTAGGTGGAATTATTGCAAACCAGAATGCGTTGGCTGATTTTATGTGGTTTAATATGACATTGGAAATGAATGTTATCAACTCAGCATGGAAGAATGGCTGCAAAAAGCTGGAATTCCTTGGCAGTTCCTGTATATATCCCCGCATGGCACCACAGCCTATGAAAGAAGATTGCCTGTTGACCTCTGAACTTGAGAAGACAAACGAAGCATATGCGCTGGCTAAGATTTCGGGATTGAAATATTGTGAATTTTTGAATAAACAGTATGGAACCGACTATATCTCTGTTATGCCGACTAACCTGTATGGACCTAATGATAATTATCATCCGACGCATTCTCATGTGTTACCGGCGCTGATCCGCCGTTTCCATGAGGCTAAGGTGGAGGGCAAGACAGAAGTAACCTGTTGGGGAGACGGATCACCGCTTCGTGAATTCTTATATGTAGACGACCTTGCAAATCTGTGCGTCTTTTTGATGAATAACTACAGTGGTAATGAGACGGTGAATGCCGGTACAGGCAAGGAACTGACTATTAAGGAATTAACAGAGCTGGTTGCAAAAGTTGTGGGCTACACCGGAGAAATCAAATGGGATACCACAAAACCGAACGGAACTCCGAGAAAACTGTTAGATGTCAGCAAGGCAGAGAAATTGGGCTGGCATTATATGACAGAACTGGAGGATGGTATCCGGTTGGCTTATGAAGATTTTTTGAATAATCCTATGAGAGCGGAGAGATAAGTATGAACATTGTGTTATTATCCGGCGGATCAGGGAAACGTCTTTGGCCGCTGTCCAATGATATTAGAAGCAAGCAGTTTATCAAGATTTTTAAACAGGAAGATGGATCTTATGAATCCATGGTGCAGAGAGTTTATCATCAGATTAAGAAGGTAGATGCCGAGGCAACGGTTACGATTGCTACAAGCAAGACCCAGGTCTCTGCAATTCATAATCAGTTGGGAGAAGATGTAGGAATTTCTGTAGAGCCTTGCAGAAGAGATACGTTCCCGGCGATTGCATTGGCGACGGCCTACCTGGTAGACATAATGAAAGTGTCTCCGGAGGAGTCGGTCGTAGTATGTCCCGTAGACCCTTACGTGGAAGAGGACTATTTTGAGGCCTTGAAGCAACTGTCGATTCAGGCAGATAAGGGAGAAGCTAATCTGGTATTGATGGGAATCGAACCCACGTATCCCAGTGAAAAATACGGATACATTATTCCGGTATCTTCGGATCAGACTTCAATGGTAGCTACTTTCAAAGAGAAACCGACAATGGAAGTGGCGAAGGAGTATATTGCACAGGGAGCTTTGTGGAATGGTGGAGTATTTGCATACAAATTGAAGTATGTCATGGAGATCGCCCACAAATTGATTGATTTTACGGATTATCACGACCTGTTTGCTAAATATGCGACATTACCAAAGATTTCTTTTGATTATGCGGTAGTTGAGAAAGAAGATAAGATTCAGGTACAGCGCTTCGCCGGACAATGGAAGGATCTCGGTACGTGGAATACTCTGACAGAAGCAATGAAGGATTCGGTTATCGGAAAGGGAGTATTGAATGATAACTGCTCCAACGTGCACATTGTGAATGAGATGGATGTTCCGGTGCTGGCCATGGGACTTCATGATGTAGTAATATCTGCATCCCCGGAGGGAATTTTAGTTTCAGATAAAGAACAGAGCTCATATATCAAACCGTTTGTAGATAAGTTCGAACAGCAGATCATGTTTGCTGAGAAGAGCTGGGGAAGCTTCCGGGTGTTGGACGTGGAAGCAGGATCCATGACAATTAAGGTGACGCTCAATGAGGGACACTCTATGAATTATCATAATCATAAGCACCGCAATGAAGTGTGGATAGTGATCTCCGGTGAGGGGAGAACAGTTATAGATGGCGTAGAGCAGTCCGTGAAAGTGGGTGATGTAGTGACAATGCCCGCAGGATGCTGCCATACAGTTATGGCACAGACCGAACTGAAACTGATCGAGGTACAGATCGGGAAAGATATCAGCGTACAGGATAAAGAAAAGGTTGAGAGATAAATGCAGGCCTCTACCGGGGTTCTGAGAGAAAAGAATGAAAAGAATAAATTACTATTTGGCAATGCTTATTTTTATAGTTGGATTTTTTCTAAATGACACTCTTATATGCCGGGCGGCTGCAGCAGTGCCGGAAGAAAGCAACTTTACGAACTTAATTGTGTTTGTCAGATTTGCAGGAGAAGATGAATTTATCGATAAGGAATATGAGGGGACGAGCGTCCGCAAAATTACCGACAATTCCTACAATACAGCATACTACAATGTAGCAGACTATTTTCAGACAGTATCCTCCGGCAAATTGAGAATGAACAGTGTGTATCTCTTCGATGGAGGAAATTCTTTAACGCTGTCCCACTCACGAGGGTATTATGCGGAGTATAGTGAGGCCAATCAGGAAGGATATCCGGATAAAAGTGAGAAATATAGTCGCATGTATGATCTGAAGGAAGATTGGTCGAATGCAGTTATGGCTGCCATAGACGCAGGTAATCCCATATCCGGTTATGATGGAACAACACAATATAGCTATGAAGATCTTGACAAAAATGGTGATGGAATCATTGATGCGATAACGATCATATATAAGAACACAACGCAGACGAATATTTCCGTACAGTGGGGTGATCCATTATGGGACTATCAGGACTATACCGGTTTAGTAACTATAAATACAGGTGCGAGGACGCTGAATAGTGGGGAATACGCACAGTTGACGAATGGCTATGAGAAGGCTCCCGGAGATTCCAATGGCTATCTGTATAAGGATGCCAATGGAAATGCTATTGTATCATTGGGAAAAGTGGTGCATGAGACAGCTCATATTTTTGGATTAGGGGATTTATATAATCCGAAAAGTCAGTCACCGGTATATTTTATGTCGGTTATGGGAAAACCGTTATCTCCGGTGCCACAGCTTATATCTGTGAAGGAACAGGAAGCTCTTGGCTGGTTAGGAGATGAAAATATCCCCACACTTCGAGCCGATGGAGAGTATACGCTGACGGCTTTGGGAAGCGGGGATAGCTCGGCAATTGTTGGTTATAAAATGGATATTCCGGAGAAGAACAAGACACTTTATCTGGAGTACAGAGATTTTACGGGAAATGGGAATCCATATGATTCACAGACCAAAAAACTGTATAAAGCGGATGACTCGCAAGTCGATGGTATAAATTTGCAATCAGGTCTGGTGTGCTATCTTGTAGATACTGGTACGAGATTCCCCAGCAACATGAATTATTCAGGACCAAAGTGGAATTATGAAGTGCTGGGAGGAACCTATGACACGAAATCGGATGCAGCAGTAACAGTCGGTAAAGAAATATGGATTACGGGCCAGATAAGCATTTCCGTCACGGAAATTGAGAATCATGAATTAACATTTCGTATTACCGGAATATCGGGAGAACATGTACATACGGGAGGAGAAGCCACATGTTCTGCAAAAGCAATTTGCACTGTATGTCATCAGGAATATGGTGAATACAATCCGGGAAATCATAAGAATACCGAATTACGTGGTGTAAAAGAAGCGACTAGCACAGAGACCGGGTACACCGGGGATTTATATTGTAAGGACTGCGGAGAGAAATTGCAGACAGGAACTGTCATCCAGAAAATGGCACCAAGTATAATCGACGGAAAAGATGCCAGAATTGATGTGACGGCGAATGAATCTGCAGTATTTCGCTCCAATGCAGCTCTTGTGGATTTTGTGCGTGTGGAATTGGATGGGAAAGAGTTAACCCGGGATACGGACTATACAGTGAAAGAAGGAAGCACGATCATCAGCCTGACGCCGCAATTCCTCAAAACATTAACGCCTGGAACACACACTATAGGAATAGTATCGGCCACCGGCACTGCAGAAACAGATTTTACTGTAATAAGCAAGACAACACCGACAGCGTCGCCCAGCCCTACGGCTACCCCGGCTGCGACAGCTACTCCGACGCTGCCCACTCCGGCTGTTGTTCCGACACCGACGCAACAGCCGGCGACAACATCATCTTCATTAGCGTCAACATCAACAAAGGAGCCGACTGGAACAACAGGTTCCTCTTCGCCGGAAAAACTGATGGAGGCAGTAGTGACTACTCTGGTTCCCACAGCTGCTCCGCAGCCAAAGACACCGGCTTTAGTCGTAACGTCGGATGCAGATGCATCACAAACCACATCTGAAACACCGGACCAGACAGTAGAACTTCAGCCGACAGAACTTCCGGAGAGCATGGCGAATGATCCGAAGGAACCCGGACAGACGGAAGAAAGGGAAGAAGCCGGAGAAGAAAATACAGGCTGGATCATCGTCGTGATTGTTCTGGGCGGTGGAGTGATTGCCGGAGCAATAGCATGGATGCTGTGGAAGAAATCTAGGTAGGGGCTGCCGACAATATAGTGTTGAACAGTATCCGGATTGGGACAATGAATGGGAGTGAATGAATATTCTTGTGCGGCTCTGCCGCACAAGAATATTTAAAGACTTTTATTCACACACGCAGCCAAGGTGTAGGATTTGACGCTTACATTCAAACGTATGAAAATATTGACATTCCTCATGCAGTAAATTTTTACTTTTTCAAGTTCTTCAAACAGTAATCTATTACAAATTGCTTTAGCATTACTGCTACCCCCATTTTTCTTTTTTAGTGAAAAATAAAACCTAAAAATAAAATAAATTTAGACAAGATGAGATATAGTGTATTCCCCTGTTCTTACCGATACATATATTACTACAAAAATACAGAAAGAGAAAACAAAATGAATAACAAAAGAATAATAAAGACAACTTCTGCAATAGCCCTGTTACTATCTCTGTCATTAACTGCCTGCGGAACGCAGGACACTCAGCTATTGACAGCAACAGAGGAATCTATGCAGGAGACTGCTACACAGGAAACAGAAGCAAATACTGAGACTGCGACAGACACTGAAAGTCCTTTGGCACAGCGGGATGCCCTGGAGTGGGAGCAGCGTCTGGACTACAGTTCTGAGAGACAGGCGCAGCTGGCAGAGATCACGGTGGATCTGACACAGGATACAGATGAAGTACAGAGTAAGGCGCAGGTACTGTTGGAAGCCATGGCTGGAGGTGACGCAGAGACAGCAGTAGACAGTATTCTGACGGAAGACTGGTATACAGTAATGCTGTCAGATCTTCTGATCGGGCAGAGAAACTATACAGGAGCAGCGGACAACGGTGAGTGGAGAATGACGATTCTGGCGGATGAACTGGGACAGCATTGCACAGCGATTGAGTATCCGCTGGCAGATGGCAGACAATTCTATGTGCAAGTAACGGATCCCGAAATTCGGTATTATGTATGCGCGGCAGAGCGGACAGGCTCTTTTGTCAGTGAAAGCATGAATCTGACGGATGGCACTTACGTAGGATACGAGGGAACTTTGTCTTCGAATAACCGTCCGGAGGGAGCATTTACGGTACATATGGGCACCGCAGACCTGAGTAGCGGAGCAGCAGATGCTTTCCGTAACCGTAGCGCTCAGGCAGTCAGCTACGACGGAGATTTTACTGCGGAAGGAAGGCCCGAGACAGCAACCCCGGAATATCTGAGTAAAGAAGGACAGATGGCATATGCTTCCAGACAGGAAGGGAAAAATATCTATTACCTGACTATGACTGCAGAAGATGGCAATGATGCATTTGCACCGGTCCGGATGGGAATCTCTAATATCTGGGAATAGGCACAGGGATATGTTTTTCAACAGGAGTTATTTATGACACATATGAAAAAAAGTTTATTGAGTATAGCATTATTTGTATGCGGCCTGCTGCTGTGGAAGCCTGTTCAGGCGGAGGCAGCAATACAGGTTGATAATCTGGTACTGATGGTGAATTTCAGCGAGGACGGTGCTAATACCTTCCAGACTAATTTTAGCAGATATCAGGAAATGTACACCGGTCCGGAATCAGAACCGAACCGATCCTTGAGTCAATATATTTCAACCATATCGGATGGACAGGTGACGGTAAATACCTATTTCCCACAGGTGGTAGATGGTGTATTCCAGCCGGTCACCATTCAAGGGTCGGCATCGGCCTATCCGGATGCATCCTATGGTGAGCAATTTGTCCAGCAGGTGATTACAGCGGCACAAAATATGAGTGAACTGTCTTTCCCGTCGAAGCTGGACAGTATGCGTGGTGACCGTTATATCGATAATCTGACGATTATTGTCCAGGTAGACGAGAACAACGCCAGTGGTGCGTTTGGTTCCCGCAAAGCAGACTGGGGAGAGAACCAGACACTGTTGCATGGCTGGCATGTGGGTGCTTATAATGTTCTTCCGACTAATATGCTTCGATTGGGAACTGATTATGATCAGGGATATGCCTTGGCTTCGCACGAATTTCTGCATACGCTGGGAGCACCGGATCTGTATCGTACTGCGGGAGAGGCTGGGTATCCGGTAGGTCGCTGGTGGGACCTGATGGCAGGACCCAACTTTACTGCAAGTTATCCATTGGCGTATACGCGCAGTAAGCTTGGGTGGATGAAGATCGAAACGTTAAAAGAAAGTGGGACATATACCTTGTGGCCGGCGGAAGGAGTATCCGGTAACCGTGCGTATATTCTGAAGACATCCCGCAGCGATTCAGAGTTTTTTGTAGTGGAATACCGCAAAAAGCCGGAAAAGGAAAACAGGCAGGACTATGATTACTACATTCCAGAGAGCGGATTGATCGTCTATCGGGTGAACAATGCGGTCGATTATCATACAAATAAAGAAGGAAACAACTATATTTATGTGTTCCGTAAGGACACAAAGGATCCGGCTAAGGCACAAGAGGATGCATCTAAGGCTACGGTGGGCGGACAGTATCGCAGCTCGCTGGGAAGCAGTGATCTGAATGCTCATTATACATCGGATACTATTTTTTATTCTGATAGCAGCAACAGTGGAATTGTGATTAACAATGTTGTTACTAAGGAGGATGGCAGCGTATCCTTTGATGTAGAGTTTCCGGTACTTTCGGCCGACAGTTACTGGCTGCCGAAGGGGGAGAGCATCAATGGGCTCACTTCTCCGGCTATTACCGGGGATACGACAGGAAACAGCCTGTATCTGGCTGGCATTGTTAATGAAAATGGAAAAAATCAGTTGAAAATATATTCTTTGGAGGCTTCCGACAGCAGCTGGAAAGTAATGCAGGCTGCAGCAGATGTTGGCAGGGGATCCCAGGTGGATATTCTGAGTGTGGCTGGCAAGGTCTATGTGGCTTATACGGATGCTTCGGGTTATCTGTGTGTGCTGCAGGTCTCTGCAGAAAATGTGCAGCCGATATACCGCTCTCAGACAGCGATCGATCCTCCGAGAATGGAATTGCTGTATGAGCAGGACATCCTGTGGATAAGCTATGCAGTAGGAAATACGTTAGAGCTGATAAATGTATGGCAGCCGGATGATGGTTCACTTCCGCCATTGACAGTGTCGGGGAACTACATCTCCGGAACTAAACATTTCTTTTATGACAATAAGTGGTATGCGGTTTATTGTGATTATTTTGCACAGGGAACAGATGGTAATGGTTGTATTGCAGTGTTGCAGGATGGATACTGGCAGAAGCTTTATACGATGGATCAACTCGGAAAAGCCAGCTATGTCGATGCATGTGTAGCAGGTGGCAAATTATATCTGGCAGCAGTGAACAATAGCAATGCGACGACAGCAATGCTTACATATGATGGACAGCAATGGGATGAAAACATACTGACGGATATTCAGAGCAGGGATGTTGTAAGACTTGTGGTAAAGGACCGGATACCATATGTCTTCTGGACGTCAGGAAATGAGAAGATACTGCAGGCAGCATATCTGAAGGATGACAGCTGGCAGAAGCTTGCGTCCACTATAGGGACAGATATCGATGGCTTTGACATCTTTTGCGGAGACAATACGTTGTATGCTGTCGGAGCTACAACCAATGGTATTGCTTCTGTGAAGACAATGAAGACGGTGGAAGGAATCCCGGATCCGCCTGTGACAGAGCCTGAAGTGGGAAATGGTAATGTTGTCCTGGCTCTTCCGGCAGGTTATGACAGTAGTGCTAAGATTTATATTGATGGAGTGGAGGCTTCCAGCACAGCGTGGCAGAATGACGAAGCCAGGCGGCTGGTGGCAATAAGCAGCATTGCCCAGTTGGGAACAACGGCGAAAACTGCAGCCGCGTATCAATATAATGCATCCGGTATCCCTACAGGCATGTATGTCTGGAGACTTTCCTATAACGGAAGCTATTATACTGCAACAGCAGTCCCGGAGTTCGAGAATCTGTTTTCCTATCATGGTTTTTCCGTGCGCTATACGGGAAATACCGGTTTGCGGTGTACCTTCGGTATTGATACGGCGAAAAAGTCACAATTGATCAGCGGCTCCGGCTTAGCAGGGTATCGTATCACGGAGATGGGAACGCTGATCATGCGACCGGATCTTCATGCACAATATCCGATGGTCTATGGAAGCAACAAATTGGGAGGCGGAAAAACATACGGTGTAATAAACGGCAAGTTCAGTGATAAAGTGATCCGGAGAGTGAATGGGAGAGACCAGTTCGCAAACGTTCTGACAAAACTTCCTCCGGAACGCTATAATACGTCGTACATCTTCCGGGCCTATGCGGTGATGGAAAAGGATGGCAGCAGTGTGGTGATCTATGGACCGGAGATGTCCCGTAGTATGTATACTGTCTGCAAACAGATCCTGAACCGCGGAGATTTTAAACCGGGAACATCCGGATATAAATTTTTGAAAAATATTGTAGACAGCGTGGAAAAGTAAAGATAGGAGCTATTCTGGATGAAAAGTAAAAATAAGAAAAACACAGTGTGGATAGTATTCACATGCATTTTTGCATTGACAACAGTAGTGTTGGCAATGGCATTGTATCGTTCCCACAGTACTCTGGAAGCTGTGCGGGTACAGCTTGCAGAGGGACAGACCAATACGATAACCGCAGAAACGAATCAGAGCCGGCAACAACTTGCAGGTGCACACAATATGCAGGCGGTTCGTGTTATGAACGGCATACTTCAGCAACAGGATGAAAACGAAAAGTGGGTGGATGTGGCACCTGTAGCGGATCTGCAGCAGGCAGATCCGGTATTGGCAGGAAGAAATAAGATGCAGGAACTGATCACACAGAATCGTGAGGCAGTACAGAATGGAACCGCTGGCGCAGAGCAGATTTCACCTTTGATGGCAAAGCAGGGTATATTGGCAGGGGCAACGCTGGCATCTGCGTCCCAGGTACAGAGTGCTGTCAATAAGACAGCTGCTCAGACAGCAAAACCGCAGACAACCGGCAATAATCCTCCGGCGGTAACGACTCCGGCAGCAACCCCTGCTCCAACGCAACAGCCGGTAATCAATGATAATTCAGACGACGATGATGACGATGATGATTCTTCCGATAGTGGAAGCTCGGATAGCGGAAGCTCCGATAGCGGAAGTTCGGGCGATGACTCCGGTGACTCCTCAGATAGCGGAGACGGTGAGGATATCGGATGGACAGATGAAGTGTTGTAGAAGAGTAATTACCTAATAATTTGGTTGCCGTCGTAAATATATTCCAACTCTATAAAGGTAGGATAAAGCAGGTATAATTAGTGAAAACTGATTATACCTGCTTTTTAGCAGTAAAATTGACTTTGATAAAACGAAGCATGTAGTTACGAATCAAAAGTTCAATTTTTAGGGCTATAGAATAAAAGTGATTGATGAAATCATTTTATTAGACTATTTACTGTGATGCATGGCTTGTCAAAGATTTAGAGATACTGATATAGTCACGGTTGATATAGGCTTGCACTGGATCAGAAATACTGATGAATATATAGAAAATTGAATTGTTCGTGTTAATGTTTTGGATTGCATAAGAGTCCCAATGTATTTAAAAAGATAAAAATCGTCTACTAACTCGATATATCGAAAGACATAGTTCTAAATATCGAAATCCTATTAAAAAGAAATGTGTGATATTATAAAAACATACTTACAATATATCAGTTGAATAAATAGTTAGCCAGAAAGGAGAAACATACGAATTGAGTTATATAAACGATATGCAAAATAATATTAGTAATGTAATAGTATTTGATGAAAAAATATCAACATATGTTTTTTATACAAAGGTGACAAAAACTTTTTATGATATGTATATGTCACAAAGAAATACAGCTCCAATATTAGATTTTCGAAAAACTAAATATATTACACCAGAAGCGATTCCTGTATTATTATCCTTTGGTGACTATTTAAGCCGTCTTTATAAAAGAAAAATTCAGATTGTATACACAAGAGGATCTGAATTACACAATTTTTTTATGGTTAGTAAATTTTATGAGATATCTCAAAAATTAGACATATTTGAGTGGGATGATGTTTCATATGAATGGTATTATAAAGAACTAAGAAAATTGCATAAGATTTCTTATACTAATATTATATATGCAGATGTAGAAAAAATTAAAGAACCTATGCAGAAAAGAGATTTTATTTCTGATTGTTTGCGAGATAGATCTAAGGTAATATACCAAAACGTTCTAAGTGATACAAATAAATTGCCGGAAAATATCATTGGAGCAACAATAGATGCTATTGTAGAAATTGAAACTAATGCAATAATGTACAGTCAATCGCATTCATTTACATATGTTGCATCAGATAGATATGGAACTAAGATTAGTATAGCAGATTCAGGAATAGGTTTTAAAGAATCTTTTTTAAGAAATAAAAGAGAATTAAAAATGGTTAAAAAATTTCAAGGTGTAGAAAAGAAATTCAATAACTATTTAGTAATTATGAGTGCGTTAAACTATTCATTTGAAAAACATATGGAAAGTAAGAGAGATGATTTATGGTCTTTAAGAACTGATATAATAAAGAATAATGGGACATTTAAAATTCAATATGAAAATACGCAAGTTATTTTTTCGTGCAATAGATGTAAAAATTGTACTCAAATTAATGGGAAAAAGGATATTTCAATCTGTGTGCAATGCTTGATGCGACAGTATAGCATAGACACATATTCTCCTATAAAAATATTTAATATAGGATTTCAAGGAGTAAGGGTAGAGGTTTCTATAAATAAGGAGGGATAATAATGCTATATTCATTACTTGCAGATGAAGATATATATTTTATAAATCTACATGCGGAGTGTGCATTACATACATATTCTAGTGAATTTTATCAGTATGATATAATGTTAGATGCGAGAAGGACCAAGGGAATATACTGCAAAAAGGTAAATGCTAATATATTTGAGAACATATATGAATATGATTATGAGGAAAAAGATATATGTATTGATTTTTCCGGTATTGAGGAAATATCAAAAAATAATTTGGTGGGATTTGTCAGTAAGATTAAGAAAAAAATATGTTCAAAAAATCAGATGGTATATTTCTTGAATTTAAGAAAAGAGATTTATGAAGAAACAGGTATGGAAAATTTTTTGCAAATAAACAATGACAATAATGGGAATATATTTGCAAAAATGGGAAATGCTAAGGGTACATATACATATTCACAGCTAATAATGAGAAAAGAAAAAGTTTTTAAAGAAAGACTTGAAAAAATGATACTTGAATCTACCGATGAATGTACAGAAACACAACATCAGCATACGTCAGTTCCAGTGTATTTGTCACATTATATCAACTTAAAAAAGATGGTTGAAGCAAAATCACGTTTATTGAGATTAGCTATATATTATTTAGCGCTTAGTATGATTGATGCGGGGATTATGTCAAATAACCCATTAGATAATAGCAATATTAGTTTTTTTTTCCATACTATAAATGGAGGGTATATTGCAACACAACTTGCAGAATTATTTCATATTGATTTGGTATACTTGGATCATTTGGGACCAATTGAGAGCGTTCATCGAAAACATTTCGAAAAAAGTATACGTGATAATAGAAACTATATTATCGTTTCAGATGTAATATGTTTGGGAGGAGAAGTTGGACGAGCAAGAACTATAATAGAATATTGTGGAGGAAAAATTTTAGGAGAGATTTGTCTTGTCGATATTAAAACGATTAAAAACAGAGACGTAGCTAATAGAATTTCTCTTTATACGGTATCTAATGAGTGCAATAAAATAGGTTATACGATAAAAACGGATTTATGTGATGTGTGTAGAGAAGGAGGAACGAAATGAGTAAAGCAGCAATAGTGTTTATTTCAGATATTCATTATTCTAAAGATAGAGAAAAATCACAGTTCCAAGAAAATGATGAGAATGAATATTATCAGAAGTGGGAAAACTATGTGTTAGGTATTGAAAAATTACAAGATACCAAGGTGAAGTATTTGGTTATCTCAGGAGATTTGGCAGAAAGTGCAAGGAGAAAGGAATATATAGTATTAGAAAAAATATTAAATAGATTTTGTGATAAATTTAGTATTTCAAAGAATAATGTATTACTTATCCCAGGAAATCATGATATTAATAGAAGCGAACTGGAATCGTATTGCGATAAGAATGATATAGATGAGTTAGAAGCGGAAAAGTATTATGAGGTAAAACTTGGAAACTATTTAGAGTTTTATGAAAGATTTAAAGAAAAAAAGAACGTTGACATAAGTAGATCTATTTTAGATACTATCTATATAGAAGAAGAAAACATTTTAATACTGGGGATAAATTCGTTGGCTAAAGAGAGCCATTTGAATCATGTAGGATATGTTGATTTGACTAAGCTGGATAAAGAAATACAAGAATACTTGGGGGACGATAAAAATATTTTTGTTGTAACACATCACAGTTTTACAGACACAAGAGAAAGAGAACTGGCATCTATAAAAAATGTAGATACACTTAGAGATGCACTTGGATTAAAACGAATAAATACGTTTATATATGGGCATCATCATACATCGGAAAGTAAAAAAGATGTGGTTGGTGAGCAAGAGTATGAATTAAGATATATTGAAATAGGAAGTATAGGAAAGATTCTGGAAAATGTAAATGGAGAGTCTTATAATAATAGATTTACAGTGGCTATATGTGAACAAGGGAAGCTTTGTATTCATGATTACAATTATACCGCAGGTGAATGGGAAGAAAGAAATAACCAGAAATACTTAAATGAATTATCTATCGTTCCGAAAGGGAAGACTGAAGAGGTGGATTCAAAGGATTTGCCTAGAGCAAAAGAAGAAAATAGCGATCACGAAAAGATTGATGGCCAGGGAAAATTTCCTGCCGAAAAGGAAATATATTTATGCAATAGAAGTGAATTCCTTTTTGAATATTTAAAGAAAGAGGGAAATTATAAAGAAGGTCATTTTCACTGGAAAAATAAAAACAAGACATTAGGATGGATAAATATAGCATCTTTTTTAGGAAACATCGATATTTTGGAAAAAGCAAAGGAATGTATAATTGAGATTTTTGAGAAAGAAATGGGTGATGTGCAGGTAGTTGTTGGGTATGGAATGGAAGGGAACATTATTGGAAGCAGCTTAGTAGATTACTGGATTGAAAATGATAAAGATTATTATTTTTATCCATCTGTACATAAAGATAATGAGCATATCGATTTAGAAAAGTCGTTATGGAACGAGTATAATGAATATAAAAATGTTTTAATTATATGTGATATGATGCCTTCAATGGAATATTTGGCTGAAATATTAAAGTCAAATACTAAATTAGAAGCATGTTCAAAAATATATGTATTAGCATTATTTACAAATTTTAACTTGTTGAAACAGGAGCAAGAAAATAAAACAAATAAAATAATTAGGAGATACTCATTAGCTAAGTTAAATGTGCCTATATGTGAAAAGGATGAAGAGAACTGCTTAATCTGTAAACAAAATTTGGGAAAAATATATTCATTATAGGAGAATTAAAGTATGAAAATAATTGAACCAGCATTTGAAATCATAGATGAAATAAATGGTGAAGAGTTGTTAAAAAAGATAGAAAAAGCAGGAAGGGTTTGCTATAAAAGTGAGGGAAAAATAACAAAAGATTCTGCTGGAAAATTTATACAAAATATAATTAAAAGTGGCCATGAATCAGTCATTGAACATGAAAAAGTAACGGTTAAAATTATATGTGATCGAGGGGTAAGCCATGAAATAGTCAGACACCGTATTGCAAGTTACAGTCAGGAAAGCACACGGTATTGCAATTATGCAAATGAAAGATTTGGTAAGGAATTAACGTTAATTAAACCATTTTTTTGGGAAGAAGATAGTGATGAATATCGATGTTGGTTAGAAACTATGCAAAAGATAGAAGAGTCTTACAATTATTTAATAGAAAAAGGAGTAAAACCTCAAGAGGCTCGAAGTTTGTTGCCTAATAGTTTAAAGACAGAAATTATTGTTACGATGAATTTAAGGGAATGGAGACATTTCTTTAAGTTAAGGACAACACTGAGAGCGCATCCACAAATGAGAGAAATTGCCTGCGCTTTATTGGACGAATTAAAAAAACAAATCCCCATTGTTTTTGATGATATTACGTACGAAAAATGACATTTTTGATACTGAAACAATTTAGTGAGTAATATCAAAAGTCATAAACATTAAAGCCCAACGTTTGGGGAAAATTCTATAAATATTTAGAAGCCCTATAATAATGAGTGACGGAAGGCTTGTGAATAAGCTTTCCGTCGTGCTTTATATATAATAGCAAAATAATTGTATATCAAGAATGCAGAGCTGTTTACTTGTTATTAGGAAATGAAGTTTACATTAGCAAGTATATTTAAAAGACGTCTTATGGATTTCTATGTTTGATTCATTTGCTGTTTCCCCCATTTTTGTTATTATTAACATTTTGATAAATCGAAGTATATACTATTAGAACGAACAGTAAAAAGAACAGTATAATAAAACTTAAGGGTAAACATTATGAAATACACATAATTCTTCATTTATGGAGGAATAAAGCTTTCTATGAAAAAATTATGGAAAATTATTAAAGAAAACATCACAGTTGTGTTGGCAATGACAACAGCATTTTTAAGTGTAGTTTATGCCGGAATACGGCTTATGATTTATGTATATTGGATGGGATATTTTAAAGAATTAAATATTGATGCTAATGTTATGAATATAAATTATGAAGGAAATCTTTTCCAGGTAATATTTTTAGCAGGCCTTCTTCTGCTATTATTTTATGTATTTGCAATGATGGATGAAGGCTTTAAAAAGTATAGTGAAGCGATAAAGAAAGAACAACAGTCTAAAATCAAAAGAATATTTGCGTGGAGCAAGATGCTGTGGAAGTGTTTCTGGAGAAGTCTTTTTTTATTGTCTATAGCAAACTTACCACTTACATGGGTCATAGGTGTTATGGCCCATATGGATATGATGATACCACAAATGTGTGTGCTGACCATTATGCTCTATATATTCGAAATGATTATGGACTTTATTTTTAAATTACAGAAAAAAGAGGAAAATTCAGGGCTTAAAAGTTGGGAGGATAAGGTGGGGGTTGTGATTTTGTGTGGATGTGTAATCTGTAGTTTTATACTGGCGGGGCTTTACTATAGTGGAAGCCAACAGACTAGAAATCAGCGAGAATTTCGTATGGTAAGCGGGGAGACATATGCGATTACCTATAGTGATCGGGAACACTATGTACTACATAGAAGCGAAATAAACGGAGATGAAATTTTGATTCACAGGAATGAACAAAAGATAATTGGCGTGGAAGACTGTGAGTATAGTGTAGTAAATGTCAAAAAAGTAGAAGTGGTACAATAAGAAAAGAAGATATAGACATAATTATAATATCCGGTTGAGGAAACCCTGGCTCCATGATATAATAATGCCGTTAATCAAAATAATCTTAAATATAAAAAATTATAAACGAAAGAAAGGTTAAAAGATCATGGAAGAACGGGAAATCGATTTACTGGATATGATAGCCGATATTTTATCTCACTGGAGAGGCTTGCTGGTTGCGCTTATAATAGGTGCAGTTCTGATGGGAGGATTCAGTTATGTGAAATCTTATCGGAATATTCAGAGTACACCGACAGTAGAGGAAGAACCGGAACTGGATGAATTGGCAGTAGAAGAGCAGTTGACACAGTTAGAGGATAGTTTGAGTGACAGTGAAAAGGCTGCGGTTTTAACTACGGTGGATGATGAGAGGGAATATTTATATAAGGATAAGTATTTTCAGGAATCTGTTTACATGCAGTTGGATCCATTGGATATTGTGCAGACAGAGCTGGTATACAGAATTCAGGCAGAGGATGAGGGTCTGGCACAACACCTGGGGACGCTCTACAAAAATATAGTTGGTGGGGTAGGTTTATATGACTGGGTGGAACAGCAGACAGGGATTGACGCTGCATATGCTGCAGAGTTGATTTCTGTTAGTACAAATCCGGAAGTATTCGTGAGAAATGGCGCAAATATTAGCACTGGAAGTGACAATCTGAAGGTAACGGTCATCCAGAAGGATGAAGAGACTTGCGGACAGCTGGCAGCTGCAGTTAGCAGCTACATGGAACAGCAGCAGAATAATCTTGTAAAGGAATTGGGTAATCATGAGCTGATATTATTGTCAGAGACTTCCGGTAAAATTATAAGTACCGACGTGATGAGCCGGCAGATCGATTATGGCAATCAGGTTAGTAATCTCAGATCTGGGATTGCTTCTTCAAAAGCAGGATTTACTGCAGACCAGGCGAAGTATTATGATCTGTTGACTTGGGAAGAGGGGATGGATGAGGCAGAAATAGTGCAGAAGGATACCGTAGAGGAACAGGCTGTGGCAGTTTCACCTTCCGTCAGTAAGAAATATATCCTGTTAGGAGCTGTTTTATTTGCATTTGTTTATGCCGGAATTCTGTTCTTGGTATATATTTTCAACAGTAAGCTTCGTGTGTCCGATGAATTACAGAACTTATATTACATACCTCAGATCGGTGTGGTGGTAAAGGATTCTAAGAAGAAGTTCATTCTGGATAAGTGGGTAGATGATCTTCGACACTACGGTAAGCGGAAATTTGATGCCGAACAGTCTATGGAACTGGCATTTGCAGCAGTGAAGATTGCGGCGGTGAAAAATAAGTTGAATACTATCTGCCTGATGGGATGTAATCTGGAGGCCGGTGCCGGCAGTGTATGTGAAAACCTTAAGACAGCATTAGAGAAGGAAGGCATCAACGTTACAGTTCTGGATAATGTCCTCTATAATGCAGAGTCCATGGAGAAAGTAGAGGCTATGACGGGAGTGGTATTGGTAGAAAAAGCCGGTTCTACTTTGTACAATGAAGTCGCAAATGAATTGGCATTACTGAAGAGACAGGATATTGCGGTTTTGGGTGGAATTATTGTAGAATAAGATATGTTAAGCATTGTTAAAGACTGCAGAATTCTTGTCTGACGAGACGATAGTAGCCAAAGTCCTTTTATGAAAAGGACTTTGGCTATTTTTTCTGGAATTATACTGTCTCAGAGAATATGCGTAACAATTGCGTTTTTCCATATAATATGTTATGATGATTAGGAATTTTAAGTGTTGAAAGCGAGGACATTATGTTATTAGATAATAAATCCATTTTGATTACAGGTGGTACCGGCAGTTTTGGTAAGGCATTTACCAAGTATGTGTTGGACAACTACAATCCCAGGAAGATCATCATTTATTCCCGTGATGAATTCAAGCAGTTTATCATGCAGAATGAATTCAAACAGTATGCTGATAAACTTCGTTTCTTCATTGGTGATGTCAGAGACAAGGAACGTCTGACCAGAGCATTTGAGGGTGTGGATTATGTTATCCATGCTGCAGCTCTGAAGCAGGTGCCTGCCTGCGAATACAATCCAGCTGAGGCGATCAAGACCAATATTCACGGTGCGCAGAATGTTATTGATGCCGCATTGGATACCGGTGTGAAAAAGGTGGTTGCTCTGTCCACAGACAAGGCTGTCAATCCGGTAAATCTGTACGGTGGAACCAAACTGGTATCTGACAAGTTATTCATTGCTGCTAACGCTTATGCCGGAAGCAAGGATATCTGCTTCTCCATCGTTCGTTACGGCAATGTGGCCGGAAGTCGTGGATCTGTTATTCCGTTCTTCCACAACATTATCAAGAACGGCGGTACCGAGCTCCCCATTACTGATTATCGCATGACCCGTTTCTGGATCAGTCTACAGCAGGGCGTGGAACTGGTGATAAAGGCTCTGGAAGAGTCCAAGGGTGGTGAGACTTTCATCTCCAAGATTCCTTCTTTCAAGATCACAGATCTGGCTCAGGCAATGCTGTCGGGATGTGAGATGCCGGAAGTCGGAATTCGCGAAGGCGAAAAGCTTCATGAGATCATGGTAACCGTGGAAGATTCCATGAACACTTACGAATATGACAAGCACTTTATTGTATATCCCCAGATGGTATGGAGTGAATCCAGACGTGCTGTTCCTACTGGCAAGAGAGTCGCTGAGGGATTCTCCTATAGTTCCGGTAATAATACCGAATGGCTGAGTGTAGAGCAGATTCGCGAATTATTAAAGACAATTGATTTAGAAAAATAATTTTAAAAAGATCTGCCGGTATGAGAGCAGATCTTTTGTTTTTATTCTAGGGGCTTATTTCTTAAATAGCAAATCGTAGTAGGAAAATAGGCAGACTTTTAGAAAGAGGACTAGCATATGTGTGGAATTGTAGGATTTACAGGAAATAGACAGGCAGCACCGATCCTTCTGGACGGACTGTCAAAACTGGAATATAGAGGGTATGACTCTGCGGGACTTGCAGTCCGCGATGGCGATGCCCTGGCACAGGTAGTAAAGGCGAAGGGCCGTCTTTCGAATCTGGTCGAGAAAACGGACAATGGAAATGCGTTGAAAGGAACCTGTGGTATTGGACATACCCGTTGGGCAACCCATGGTGAACCCAGTCAGATCAATGCCCATCCCCATGTCTCCGGCAACTGCAGCAGATCCGGTTCCGGTGCGGTAGAATCGGAAGTCGTTGGCGTACATAATGGTATCATTGAAAATTACACGGAACTGAAAGAAAAACTGCTGAAGCATGGTTATACATTTTACAGCCAGACCGATACAGAGGTAGCGATCAAGCTGGTGGATTATTACTACAAGAAGTATAAACTCGGTCCCATTGATGCCATTGCGAAAACCATGGTGCGCATTCGCGGATCCTATGCGTTGGAGCTGATGTTCCGTGACTATCCCGGTGAGATCTGGGTAGCCCGTAAGGACAGCCCGATGATCATCGGTATTGCGGATGGGGAGACCTATGTGGCATCCGATGTTCCGGCAATTCTGAAATATACCAGAAATGTGTATTATATAGGCAACCTTGAGTTCGCAAAGCTGACTCCGGGAGAAGCTCATTTCTATAACCTGGACGGGGATGAAATCGAGAAGCAGACTACGGAAATCAAATGGGATGCAGAAGCGGCAGAAAAGGCCGGTTTTGAACATTTCATGATGAAAGAGATCCATGAGCAGCCGAAAGCAGTTCAGGATACACTGAATTCTGTGATCAAAGATGGCAGGCTAGATTTCGAAGCAGTGGGAATTACCGAAGATGAGATCAAGGGCTTTGAACAGATTTATATTGTAGCCTGTGGTTCTGCATGGCATGTAGGCATGGCGGCACAGTATGTTCTGGAAGACATGGCAGATATTTCGGTGCGTGTGGAACTTGCATCAGAATTCAGATACCGGAAAATGTCCCTGAACCCGAAGGCACTGATGATCGTGGTCAGCCAGTCCGGTGAGACAGCGGATACTTTGGCTGCATTAAGACTTGCAAAAGAAAAGGGCATTACCACTATGGCCATTGTCAATGTGGTAGGCAGTAGTATTGCCAGAGAAGCGGATAAAGTATTTTACACACTGGCAGGCCCGGAGATTTCGGTGGCAACCACGAAGGCCTATAGTGCGCAGCTTGCAGCAATGTATTGCCTGGCAGTGCAGTTTGCCAAAGTTCGTGGTAAGATCACAGAAGAGCAGTATGGTTATTATATTGCCGAACTGCTGACGATTCCGGAGAAGATACAGAAAATTCTGGAAGACAAGGAGCGCCTGCAATGGTTTGCCGCAAAGTATGCCAATGCGTCGGATGTATTCTTCGTAGGACGTGGCATAGACTATGCCGTTTGTCTGGAAGGAAGCCTCAAACTGAAGGAAATCAGCTACATTCATTCCGAAGCATATGCGGCCGGGGAACTGAAGCACGGAACCATCAGTCTGATCGAACAGGGAACGCTGGTGATCGGTGTTCTGACCCAGAACGAGTTATACGAGAAGACCATAAGCAATATGCTGGAGTGCAAGAGCCGTGGTGCATACCTTATGGGCATGACTACCTATGGCAATTACGAAATCGAAGATCAGGTGAACTTCGCTGTTTATGTGCCGAAGGTGGACGAGCATTTCATGGCCAGCCTTGCGGTGATACCGCTACAGCTGCTGGGATATTATGTCAGTGTCGCAAAGGGACTGGATGTAGATAAGCCTAGAAACCTGGCGAAGAGTGTTACGGTAGAGTAATAGAGCTTTTTATGGTGTTGTTATAGATCTAGAAAAAGTAATATAAATGGAAAGAAAAGACAAGGTTTGCAAAAAGGCATAAAATGTCAGACGCAGACCTTGTTTTTTGCTTGAAACTAAACAGAAAAAGAGAGTTCTCCGTGTGATTTTGCAATCACGCGGAGGACTCTCTTTTTCGTCTCGTATGCGATTTTTTATCGTCTTTATTTTTTCTCCACCCCATGCTCACTCATCAAAGATTTCATCACATAAGCATAAATCTCTTGGCTTCGATCCTTCCAGTGATTGCACATGATTTCCGCCTGCTCCTTATCCGGAACGGAGATATCGAGATTGACAAGAACGGCTTTTCCTTCCCGCACCTCGCAGTGAACGATGTAGTCCTGATTGGTCGATTTATAGAAATCGGAGATCAGTCCTACCTCGTTTCGCATGCGGAAGCGGTTCTGTTTCAGGTATTCATCCATGTCGCTGACGATGGCAGGAGAGATGTTTTTGCCGAAAAATTCCAGCGTTTCCTCGCCCTCCTTAGTGATCTCATAGCGGGAGCTGTTCCGCATCGTCTCCTTTTTTACCAGACCTGCATCCAGAAGCTCGTTCAAGGCCTGCTGGAGTGTGAAATACGTGGTGTACTCACGATCCAGGAAAAAATTGGAGAGCTGCGCGTTGGTCAGCGG
>OGXH01000051.1_pt1 | contig 55542 bp, 45 predicted proteins | sample 1576241 | NCBI WGS metagenome assembly OGXH01 (sample SAMEA3541529, study PRJEB24748) | human gut metagenome | biome: human gut; feature: human-associated habitat; material: faeces | place: China | collected 2012
CCCTCCATGATGGCGGGTCAAGCCCGCCAAATAGCGTTACGCAAACTGGAAGTCGCCGTACTGAGTCACGGCGCGTTCCAGGCGCAGAGGAATGGTTTTTGTGCTCTTCTGAGTGATGTCCTCGCGTGCTACCTGAGCTTCACTCACGCCAGCCGCCTGCAGGACTTCATACAGATTGGAAGGACCAGTACCAGCATAACCACAGGTCAAGCCATTAACCTGAAGCGTGAAGCCGTGCAGATGCGGTGCCAAACCGGGAACGAAATCGAGTTCAACAATGACCTCGTCGCTCTTGTCGTTTACACGGTTGACAGCGATGGCGCGGATGTTCCGGTTGCCAAACATTTCAATCAGCTTTTTTGCCGCTGCAGCGGTTTCTATGGTAGTCGTACCTTCAACATTGATAATTGCCTGTTCCATAGAATTCATCTCCTTCCTATTATCGCTTAATTTGGTGATGGGGCTTGATGGCAGGTTCGAACTGCCGACCTGCGCGTTACGAATGCGCTGCTCTACCAACTGAGCTAATCGAGCACGATAGGGTGTTTTATGCTGGTCACCCCTTGAGCGAGAAGCCAACTCGCATCCAGCACCATTCGGCAGCCACGCCGATAGATTCTGTATTGTACCCTCTTCACCGTTTTCCGGTCTTATTCGCGACTAACACCGGGACTTTCGAATACTTTCAGGCACAGCACCTGTTTGTCTATTATTTTTGAGGCTGTCTCATCGACATTCGGACAGCGGACCACAAGTGGACCATGCTCACCAAGTTTAACGTCGTGGCGTACGGTGACTGCGACGTGTGGAGCAAGTAGCGGGGGTCGAACCCGCGTCTCCGCCTTGGAGGGGCGGAGTATTAGCCGTTATACGATACCTGCATAAGATTGCGGGTGAACCCTCACTTAGCCCCGCCATGACATTCGTTTAGTAGGTCGTCATCCCCGGATGTCATCTTCACACCACCTGACAATCTTGCGAACCTCATCGTTGACGATACGCGAGAATCCAAGAAAGCGCTTGGGTGTTGGTCAACTTCAAATTTTGAGCCCTGTCGTTGATTCCCTGTCAAATCGGGTTAACGGTTGTCGTTGGGCTGTGTGTGAGACCGCGGCGAAACTTACCAGTTGCCGTGCAGCAATCTCGCCTTTACGGCTGTGTCGCGTCTGGATGCGCCCCGACTTGACGGGGATGCTCGTACGTTTGCATGCTTCTAAGACATTCGTCAGCAGCCGCAAGAGCCGCTGTCCACCACCCGCCACGAGGAGGCCGCCTTAATGGGTGGCATGCTGTCCGCCAGATGTTGTGTATAGCATCGTATCATGTGATTTCGATACATCCAACGGATAGCGTCTGGAGCTGGAAATCGGACTTGAACCGATGACCGACTGATTACAAATCAGTTGCTCTACCAGCTGAGCTAAACCAGCAAATACAAACATTAGCCAGATGCCCGGAACACGGAAACATCTGTTGCCCACCGTCCGCCGCGTGGAGGCTGTTTGCTTGGACGGCTGGCGCGGAGTTACCCGCGCCAAATGGGAAATAAAGAGGTATGAAAGGAAGGATATTACTATGAAACGGATGATTTTCACGCTTCACCTGTGTCAGCTCAAATGAAGCCATGCGACCAAGATTGGGGAAAGGAAAACCTTGATGTCTCAGGAGCCGTTCCTCTTCCTGAGAACAATTGTATTATACCATATATGTGGTATCCGGTCAATGAAAAGACACAATATATAGTGTCTAAATTGTAAACAAACATTAAGATACCACTATATCTAGTGGTTGGGGCAAGCGCATCAAAAATGCCTTGTGGTTCCGGCAGATTGCAGGAAAGTCAGCAAATCCTGCGTTGAACTTACCCGGCAGACCGTCGCCCCACTCTTGGCGTACAGGTCGGCGATTGAGTCCCCTTGTCCCCACTTGTTCAGCGGGTCGGGATTCAGAACGAAGAAGTTGGATGCCCGCTTAGAGAGCCATTCGACCTCTTCCACGCCAGAATAGTTCTTGTTATTTCGGCAGTCCCCCAGCATGACAATAGTGGTATCCTTGTTGATGATGCCGGTATTGTTGTAGCGCAGTTCTTTGAGAGGCACACCGTAGTTCGAGTAGATACCTCGGCTTGGAACGCTCTTGTTGATGCTCTCCACAGCGGATGTTACGTTCTCATTTGAGAAATAACGGTCAACAGGAACTAAGTGGTTCACAAAAACGAACAGGTGGCAGCCACCGGGAAATACTTCCCTCATCAGACCCATGTACGTCAGAGCGAGAGAAGTCATAGCGCGGCATGACCCGGAAATATCCGCCAGCATCACGACATTTGCTTTGGACTTTATCGGCTTTTTGTAGTACAGTCGTGCAATCTCGCCATCACACTGGACGGATTTCTCAATCGTTTTTTTGACGTCGATTTGCTTTTTCTGCTGGGTTATGTACAGCTTACAAAGCTTTTGGCGGAAAGTCTCGGCGTTTGTGCGGATAAAAGTGAGGACCTTCTCAATATCGGCATTAGAGAGCTTCGAGACATCCTCGTTGAGAAGTGCATCCGTTTGCTTTTTGCTTCTTACCGCATTATGACCTCCGGAGAATACTTCTCGATGTCGGAGCGACTGCTCCTTCTCAATGCTTTGCATTTGCTTCTCTTGCTGGGCTTTCCGAATGTTCGTAAGAATTGCATCGTAAGAAGTCACTCTCTTTTCGCGAGTGCGAACGATTGCGGTGCTTCCTCAAAGGAAGTGATTACTTTTGGTTCACCGCTCATGCTTTCACCCAATTGACATTCTCCCCACAGCTAAACTCGATAAAACACCTTTTTACCAATACTCTTTAATGCAACCTAGTGGACAGTGGTGTGACCATCCACATCCACACCGACGCAATACGCATCGACATAGTCATTGTTGGTTACCTCCATTTCGTTGAGCTTTTTGAGCCATTTTGTTTTGATGATGTGTTCCAAGTAATCCGCATTATATTTGGGATTCGATGAAATCACAGAGAACGGTCTACCAAGCTCTTTCTCTCTCAATTCTTCCGTTTCCCGCATTTTTTCAAGCATATACCGGAAATTTTCGGGGTAGTATTTATAGAGATAGGCAAAGTTAAGAAACGAGGACATCGGGCAATACATACAACCGCAGCGCTTGTTGGTTTTGTAGTAGTTGTTGAAAATAGGCTGTGTCTTTGCCCATTCCAAAATCACATCTTCGTTAATGCCGTTTTCTGCGAGAGGGTATATCTCTAACTTTTTGGCACTCAACCGCTTGTTGAAACGGCGTTCTTCGTCGGCACAATAGCCTATGTAATTTACTACATAAAAACCGACTTCGTTCAGCCATTCTGATAGCTGCCGCTTTGCATCAAGTTTATAGTGACCGTTACACCATCTTACTTTTCTTGTTGGGAAACCGCATTTATCATACAATTCTTCCCACGTTTTCCTCGGCTTGATTCGCACAAATTGGATGCCAGCTCGCTTGCACTCCGTTTCCATATAGTCGATAACGTTATGTATAAACGGGTAGTCGATTTCGAGTTCAAAGTGAACCACGCCGTCAAGCGGGTATTTGTCCAGATTGTGCAGTATGTAATTAAGCATATACAGGCTATCTTTTCCGCCAGATACGCTTGCCCAGTATGATGGGCGCAATGCAATTGCTTTGTCTGCGTTAGTTATCGTTCGTTACCTCCGTTCTGTGATTCCACAACTCAATCGCGTCCTGTTCGTTTTTTGTGAGGACAGTTCCGATGCGACAGTAGTTACACCCCACTGTATACCTGCCTTCATAGCTTACATATAACCCGGCTGTAGAACCACAGAACGGGCAAGGCTTTAGTTCGATATCATCATCATCAATAAACGTTACCATTGTCGGTTACCTCCGTGAGCCAGTAGTCTTTGCGGCACTCTCGACAAAAAGCCCACCCTGAACTGGGTAGAACTTCTTATCTTGATTTTCTTAGATGTGTGGGAACACCTCATATACACTGACATACAGCATCCCCGGCTTATAATCCGCATATTCTACCGGACGCTTCTGGTCGTATACCTTCACATCCGAACCATCATCTGCCGTGAGCCAGAGATATTTGACATGCTCGGCATAACGCGGGTCTTCGATACGATAGCTCTGTCCCTCTTTGATTTTCAAATGACGTGCATTTGCTTGGGCACGCGAAAACTCAACGAATGCGCCGTAGTCGCCAATCACGATTCGGTTATACCCGCTGGCAATGACCGTGCCGCTTTGGTTTCGAGTTTGGTCGTATCGCCGGACATATTGCGTCATCAACAACCGTTGTATGTTCATTCCCGTACTGCGTGAATATCCTTCTTTCACCGTGGAGCAATTAAGACGATGGTATGAAACCGACAGTGAACTAAGTTTTGAGTCGGCTAATTTCTGGCTATAACCCCACAGGGCAGACCGACACTGCAACACGGTCTGCCCACCACTGATCACAACACAATATGATAAGTTTCATTTATGCTTCGCCGCTAAAGACATTAACGGCGTTAGTACTCATGATGCTGTGGGCACTTCCGGGTCAAGCCGTTCATACAACCATCAAGGTAGTAGATGCTCAAGACCACACACCACTTGCCTTTGCACGGATTCGCATCCACGAAACCGGACAAATATATCAATCCAATCCGCAAGGAATCGTTCGATTGTCTGTCGACAAGTGGCCCCAAACTGCAACCATCTCCTATATCGGTTATCATGACTTACACCTCACACTGACAAAAGAACGGACACTGTATGAGGCGGCACTACAACCATTAAGCTATACGCTTGGCTCGGTACAGGTCGTAGGCGACAGGGTGAAAGGCAGCAAAACCGGCAACATCGCACAGGCCGATGCCTTTCGCATTGCGACCGGGCAGGGACAGACCCTTGCCGGTATGTTGGACGATTTGCCCGGTATGCGTGTACTTTCCACCGGAGCCATGATAGAAAAGCCCATCATTGAAGGGATGAACGGCAGCCGTATCGCCATCATTGACAATAGTGCCAAACTCATGGGACAGCACTGGGGCGACGACCATGCACCCGAAATGTCTATCTCGTCATACGCCAAGGTACACGTGGAAAAAGGTGCGGAGAGCGTGCGCTACGGTGCCAATGCCATCGGAGGAATCATTGTGGTAGATACCAAGGTGGATCCACGGCTTAGCGGCACAAAAGGTTCGGTGAATACAGCCTATACCCAAAACGGACGTATGTTCGGACTTGATGCCTTTGTTGAAAGCACACTGCCCGGCGTAGAACATTTCCGTTATCGGGTGGGAGGAAAGTTTTATAAGAGTGGCGACTACCGTACCGCAGCCTATAACGTGTCCAATACCGGATCAAGACTGCTCGACCTAAAAGCGGCATGGGCATGGCAATGGAACGATAAATGGCAATGGAAACAACATCTGGGTCTTTACGACACGGAGATTGGCGTATTTTCGGGCAGTCATCTCGGTACAACCGAAAATCTGCTGCAACGTTTTAAACAAGGCAGACCATCGCCCGAAGAAATCGGACCGTTCAGCTACGCCATATCCGCACCGCGCCAACGCATCATACACACGATTAGCAACACCCAAGTGGGCTACGATTTTGATGCTGACAACCACTTTGATGTGCGTCTGGTTTACCAGCAAGACTATCGGCGCGAATATGAAATACGCAAAGCCGACTTGTCCAATCTGCCCACATTCGCATTTAAACTCTCTACCCTGAACTTGCATGCAGACTGGCAACACCGTCTCTCGGCCATTCAAGGCATGATTGAAACAGGCGCAGATTTTAATTTTATCCGCAACGTATCTGATGCCGGTACCAAAGCCATTCCCATCATCCCGAATTACGTATCACGCACGACCGCCCTCTATTCGCTGCTGCACGGCCGCATCAACAACAAGCTCCGAATGGAAGCCGGAATGCGCACAGATTATCAATACTTATCAGCTGCGGGCTACAACAATCTGGGACAGTTCTATGGAGGCACCCAACATTACTTCTCCATTTCGGGAACATTGGGAGGCGCATACATACTCTCACCCCATTCTACACTACGCACCAACCTCGGACTGGCATGGAGGGCACCCGAAATGAACGAACTCTACAGCAAAGGCGTACACCACGGCGATGCCGTCTACCAAATAGGCGATGCGGACTTGCACACAGAAAAAGCCATTAAGTGGACTGCAGGCTATCACTTAAAAACTCAAACGGTAGATGTTCATGCCAATGCTTTTGTCCACTATATTCACGACTACATTTACGATATTCCGCGCTATACGGTTGATGGAAGCGGACAGCGCATCCCGGAAATATTCGAACTTATTTCGGGAGCCTACCCCATCTATTATTATGTGCAGTCCAACGGTTTGTTTGCCGGCGGCGACCTTTCAGTGGAACTGACTCTGGGTAAACATCTGACCTACGAAGTATCGGGCGAATGGATGCGGGCAAGAAATCTCTCGCTACACACCTATTTCCCGAACATTCCATCCGACCGCTACCGTCAAAAAGTCACTTTTCATACATTTCTCGGTCCATGGCAAATAAAAGCCGATGCCAACCACCAGTATGTTACCAAACAAACCCGTTTCGATCCGGATATCGACCTGCTGCCGGATACACCGCCTGCTTACCATCTTCTTGGAGGCAACCTTTCGGTGACACGCACATGGGGCAACATCACATGGTGTACATACACACAGATTAGCAATGCCCTAAACACCCTCTACAAGGACTACACCAATCGACTAAGATACTATACCCATGACCGCGGACGAAGTATAACGCTTGGTATCCGCATGAGTTTTTAATCAATAAAAATAAAACGAATCGGAAATAAAAGTACATAACGGTCATCTGCAACACATACAAACGGGTAATAATAACAGGGAAACAGCCTTGCAGATGACCCTGTTCGGAAACAAAACGGAGCAACCACAGGACAAATGGCAATGAATCATGGTTCATACGAAAATCCAATGTGCCCAACCGATTGTGTACAAGCAAACGAAAAAACGGTCAAAGTATCGCCTGCATCCAATTGTCAGGAGAACGATACTTTGACCGTTTTTGTTATAGACAAGTTATCACTACTGTCCCGTTAAAGTGGACTAATCGCTCTTTGAATTAATTGAAATACAGTCTATTAGGCGGTATTTTGGAATGAAACGGACTTGATTTCGTAACTTTGCAGTCAAATTCAAATGACTGTTATGTTCCCTTAATTCCGCAACCTTGCAGAAGTCTTGCGAGTTATGCTGCCAATACCTATAATATGGGCGCTTGCTGCGATTCAGGCGACTTGTTGCCATACATTCGCAGATGAACGCGCATAATACCCCCTTACCCCCATAGGAGTTTGCAATTGTTCACCCTCGAAAATATCCGTTTCAGCCTGCCCTTACATTGAATATGGACCAATAATGCAGCCACCTGTCCTTCGTATAGATGTTCAGTACCCATTGCCTGGCAACGCGCACCCATTTCGCCGGCACGGTGATGAACGCGAAGACAAAGCGCTTGAGCCGGCTCTTCATGTCAATGCCGGGGAAGACTCCGCAGACCTTGCCCAGCAAGTACAGGTAGAAGTTCTTCAGCATGGCGGTGAAGAGCAGGAACACCGTGTTGTCCTCCATTGTGGAAAAAGGGAGGTGCGCCCATCCGAAGTCGTTGTTCTGCACGTTGAAGTTCTTCTACGAGGCGCCTCGCTGGTTGTACTTGTCGATGACCTGTTCCTCCGTGTTGTCGTGGTCGTTGGTCAGTATGGCTCGGTACACGTATTCCATTCCGGGCAAGAGCTGCTCTCCCTGTCCGGTCCGGTCTCTATTTTGGCGCGCTGCACGACAAGCCTCAGGTGCCAGTCGGAGAGGAAATCGGTGAACGCGAAGGACGCGACGTCCATGTCCTGCCCATTGACCGCCGTGTGCCGCCATTCCTCACACTCCTCATACATTTTCCTGCGTTCGGCGCAGCTGGAGGCACGGAGGTAGAAGGTATCGGTACGCAGGAAAAGCTCCTCGACGAGTTCCTTCGTGAACGAGCCGCAATCGGCACGGAACATGCGCACGTGCAGCCCGTGTGCCTCTATGTTGTCGAGCATGTGCGCCAGCTCCTCCACCTGCTCGAACTTAACATTCGAGTTCCCCTGCCTGTTCTCCACGCCTATCACCAACGGGCCGGCGGTCATCACTTCCTTTATTTTCACGCTTTTACAGCTATGTTATGTTTATAATAGATTGCAAAGTCTAATAAATTTATTATACATTTCCCATATGCCTACCCACTTTTTGCATTATTTTAACCCGCCCATATCCGACTTTTGAGCGCATACTTGCCGCAGAACGTCACATTACCGACAAGCACAACATGCCACCGGACTATTTTTATTATGAAAAGCTCTTATATGATATAAAACATACATTACCTAAATCGAGAAAGAATTCTACTTGTATTAATAAAAATAGTTCTGTAAATGAAATAGGAAGCCAAAGATAACATTAAAAATAATATGTAAGAAAGAAAGTAATAATAAATAGTTACCTTTGCACTTACAAATAATATACAATGGATATTAATCTCTTGAAATTGGTGTTAGTTGAAAGGAAATGTACAATATAATAGTTGACATAGCGGTCGGACGTAAATCCATCTACAGTTTCAAAATGATGTGATAACACCGCATTGCCTCTAATGGAAGATATAATTAGCAGGTCTAACGTATTAAACATTGACATTAAAGAATTGATTAATAATTATGAGTAGTAAAAGTAATGACCAAGGACGTGCCTACGAATACATATGTTTGCATTCATTACAAGATGCAATAAGTGCTATCCGTAAATCACAAATAATCCATAATAGCTGTTATGATGCTGCAGAACATGCATGGAATACACTTAGTGTTGCGGAAAAAGCATTATAGTTTATATGTTGTGTAAAAACATACATTTGTTATTCTATAGCTATATAGCATATTTCAAAAATAGATTTTAAATATGATTAGATTTCAATTTTTTCCACGCTCCATCGGTGTTGTAAAGCCCATTGAAGATGTATTGGAAGCATTCAAGAACGTAGAAGCAAACATAGACTCACAGACATGCAATATGAAATCAGACGATGTACTTGCCACGGTGGAACCATACTTGACTAAGCTTAAGTACGACGTTGAAAAAGATAAAAGCAATAAGGGTAAAATTGATGTTCCGGTTTTATTTGGCAATAACAATACTATTGACAAATCATTCTATGCTGATGCGATAAGTTGCGATGGGAAAGTTGTAATTGAGGTGGAAGCAGGACGCGCAACAGAAAACAACCAATTCCTTAAGGACATATTCGAAGCATCAATGATGTTTGAGGTTGAATATCTGATTTTAGCCGTCAGGAATAATTATAGAGGACACGATGATTTTGAAAGAATATACACATTTCTTGAAACAATGTACATTTCTAACAGAATAAAACTTCCTTTAAAAGGAATATTATTAATAGGTTATTGACTAATAAAAATGCAAACAGATAAATATTCTGTAAAATACGGTGCTTTTATAAAGAAATATAAGAATACTCCTAAAATCGCCAGAGTCATTATAGAATGGAAAGACAACAGACAACAGCATGACTATCTTATTTCCCTTGATGATTATTGGGCTGACGATACACCTTACCAATATCGTAATACGGAAATGGGAGTTCTTTCAGAAGAAGATATCTTTTATCATGCAGGCAATATTCAAGGTTTGTATGACCTGATAGAATCAGATAGAGAAGATTTCAAAATATTAGATGTCATAGACTATTTCTGAATTCTAACAAACGACTTTAAAATCTTTTATATGACAGGTTTAAGAAAATATGTCCCACGTTTAAAGCTAACTTCCCTGACACAAAATTAATAGAAGATGACATCAGGAATATACCTTCAGACTCATTTCCTAAACATGTGGCAGGTATAATAGGCGGTCCTCCTTGCCAATCATGGAGTGAAGCTGGTTCTTTAAAAGGTATAGAAGATGCCCGCGGACAATTGTTCTATGAATATATCAGGATTTTGCGTGACACACAACCTCTGTTTTTTGTTGCGGAGAATGTGTCTGGTATGCTTGCCAAACGACATGCTGCCGCCGTTAGTGGATTCATGAGGTTATTTGATGAAGCAGGATATGACGTTAATCTGAAAATGCTTAATGCCAACGACTATGATGTACCTGAAGACAGAGACCGTGTATTCTACATCGGCTTTCGCAAGGATTTACACATAGATGATTATGAATATCCGAAACCGCAAGAGCATAAACCTACTTTACGCGAGGCTATTTGGGATTTGCAAGACACAGCCATACCGGCAAGAGAAAAGAACCATACAAACGGAGATGCTTGTGCCGTACCTAACAATGAATATTTCACCGGTTCTTTCTCACCAATATTCATGTCACGCAACCGAGTAAGGTCATGGGACGAGCCTGGATTTACGGTTCAGGCAAGCGGAAGACAATGCCAGCTTCATCCTCAGGCACCAAAGATGATAAAGGTGGAAAAGAACTTACAGAAATTTGTTGAAGGGAAAGAGCATCTGTATAGAAGAATGACCGTGAGAGAGGTTGCCCGTGTCCAAAGTTTTCCTGATGACTTCAAGTTCATATATGAAGAGGTGAATTATGGATATAAGATGATTGGCAATGCCGTTCCTGTCAACCTTGCATATCATGTGGCATTAAGCATAATAGAAACATTGAAACGGCATAATATCATATCAGACAATTCATGGATGTAGTATCTCTATTTGCAGGATGCGGAGGTCTTGACCTTTGGTTTGAAAGAGCAGGTTTCAATGTGAAATGGGCTAATGAAAACGGTTCTTCTATATTTGAAACATATAGAAGGAATCACCTCAATACCATTTTAAACACTACAGATGTACGCTTACTCAAAGACCAGGACATTCCTTCTTGCGACGGTGTTATAGGCGGACCGCCATGTCAATCGTGGAGCGAAGGTGGCAAACAGCTCGGATTGGAAGACCCAAGGGGCAAATTGTTCTTAGAGTATGTCAGAATTGTCAAGATGAAAAAGCCAAAGTTCTTTGTCATTGAGAATGTACAGGGGATACTTGATGACAAGCATAAGCAATCGTTGGCATTCATAATAGAAAGTCTGCAATCTATAGGTTATTCTATAAAATACAAACTTATAAATGCGTCAGACTTTAAGGTTCCGCAAGATAGATATCGTGTGTTTTTTATTGGAATACGGAATGACATACATAATACGTTTACGTTCCCGCTTGCTGCGACCGGCAGGAAAATCACTTTAAGGGAAGCCATTGGGGATATCGTTGAAAGACCAAGGTTTTTCAACGACGAGATGATTCTGACAGAACACCCTGCAAGAAAGAACCATGACGTTTATACTGGAAACTATGACGCAAAATACATGTCGCGCAATCGTGTCCGTTCATGGAACGAACAGTCTTTCACAATACAGGCACAGGCAAGGAATGAGCCTCAACATCCGCAGGCTCCAAAAATGGCTTATGTCAGTTCTGACAAGAGAATTTTCGCAAAAGGACATGAGCACCTTTATCGTCGGTTGAGTGTGCGTGAATGCGCAAGAATACAGACATTTTCTGATAGCTTCGTGTTCTTCTATACAAACATCAGAAACGGGTATAAGATGGTTGGCAATGCCGTGCCGCCACGATTGGCGTACGCTCTTGCTGTGCAAATACAGAAGATGTGTTTCAGATAAACCCATAAAAAACTTATTATAGAATCGCACGGAGGCTAAAATTGTTTGATTGTAATGTAATGACAAAGCTAATTCCAGTCATACAAAAATAATCTAATAAGAGTATATTGTCTATAGTTGGCAACATGAAACTGATATGCTGATAGGATTTCCAAAATGAAAGTGACATGCCATTGGTGTAATATATATATAGCGTTGTGTTTTTGAGATAAAAAAACGGCTGCCGGAAATATCCGGCAACCAAGAAAAAACATATTATATAAATGACAATTTATATACCGTTCATCCGTTTATGCTCCGCAGCCATGCGTGTGCTCAGCATCCGTCCGCTTGTTCGTTGTCCTCACCACGCAGTTTGTGCATTAGTGCCTTGTCTTTGCCGAGCTTGTCGGTAGTATGTTTCAATACCGCCGCATTCACATAAAAGATAACTTCTTCCGCCAGATTCGTTATATGGTCTCCCGCACGCTCCAGACGCAGAATCACTCCTTTAAAATCAAGACAGAACGCAAGTTTGTCATTATGCCCGCCCACATACTGTGCGAGAGCGTCCGTTGAGGCAGAGTTTATCTCGTCCAGCACATTGTCTTTCTCAAACAAACTGTAGGCTATGGCAATGTCCCTTTCCTCGAATGCAGTCTTTGACATCCCGAGCATCTCCACCACACAGTCTGCCATCTCCCTTATTCTCGTTTTCTCCAGCAGGCTGTCTTCCAGATACTTCTCCTCGTGCTTTATTATGAATCGCGCTATATTCTCCGCGAAATCACCTATACGCTCCAGGTCGGTGATTATCTTCAGCATGGCTATAGTAAAGCGCAGGTCTATGGCAACAGGATTGAAACGCGCCATGAAGTCCTCTATGTCGCAGTCAAGCTTTGTCTCGCAAGCGTTCACTCTCTTTTCTCTTATAAGCACTTCCCATGCCTTTTCCTTGTCGTCAGTGAAGAAAGCCTCACACACGTTCTTCATCTGGTCAAGAACCAGCTCCCACATTTCAAGAACCTCACTGTTTATTTTCTGAAGTTCTTCTTCTACGAATTTCACCATATTTATATATAATATTTAGTTGTATCAGCCGAAACGTCCGGTTATGTAATTCTGTGTCTCTTCCTTTGAAGGATTAGTGAACATCTTCGATGTAGCGTCATATTCTATTAACGAACCCAGATAAAAGAAAGCCGTCTTGTCGCTCACGCGCGTCGCCTGCTGCATGTTGTGGGTGACGATGACAATGGTGTAGTCTTTCTTTATCTCATGTATCAGTTCCTCTATCTTCGCTGTCGATATGGGGTCCAGGGCAGAGGCATACCCAGTTCAACCAGTTCTTTGATTTCCTGAGCCATACGATCCAGTATGCTTGCATCAATACCGAAGCCTTCAGTGCCCTGCAGAGCTTCGCCACTCAACTTAAGCAGAATGCGTTTATAGACGGGTTTTGCATTGGTAGCCATGTTTCTTTCCTGAGACTGTCAACGATTGAAATGAATTAATACTAGCGACATTGTACGTCGCTTTTCAGCGCAGCCCCACAAGGGTTAGCTGAATTTACAAGATGGGCACAAAAAGAAGCCGCCCTCAGGCGGCTCCTTTTCGATAATTAAGACTGCTTGGACATCGCAGCAACTTCTGCTGCAAAGTCAGTCTCAACTTTCTCGATGCCTTCACCCACTTCGAAGCGGATGAAGCCAGTCACTTCAGCGTTATGCTCTTTCAGCAGCTGACCAACAGTTTTGCTTGGTTCCATAACGAACGGCTGACCGGTCAGAGAAACTTCGCCGGTGAATTTCTTCATGCGGCCTTCAACCATTTTCTCTGCGATTTCTTTCGGCTTACCAGACTGCATCGCGATATCCAGCTGTACCTGGTATTCTTTTTCTACCACTTCAGCGGATACGTCTTCTGGTTTGATGAATTCTGGCTTGCTTGCAGCAACGTGCATAGCGATGTGTTTAACCAGCTCTTCGTCAGCGCCTTTAGCAGCAACCAGAACGCCGATACGCGCACCGTGCTGATAAGAACCCAGAACGTCGCCTTCCAGCGCAGCAACGCGGCGAATGTTGATGTTTTCACCAATTTTCGCTACCAGCGCAACACGTTCTTCTTCGAACTGTGCTTTCAGAACTTCAACGTCAGTGATTTTGCCAGCAACAGCTGCGTCCAGAACTTTGTCTGCGAACGCCTGGAAACCAGCGTCTTTTGCAACGAAGTCAGTCTGGCAGTTAACTTCCAGAATGATGCCGTAGTTGCCGTCGATTTTGGTTTTGATCACGCCGTCAGCAGCAACGTTGCCTGCTTTTTTCGCTGCTTTAATAGCACCGGACTTACGCATGTTTTCGATTGCCAGCTCGATGTCGCCGTTAGCTTCAGTCAGTGCTTTTTTGCAATCCATCATGCCTGCGCCAGTACGCTCACGCAGCTCTTTTACCAGGGATGCGGTAATTTCAGCCATTCTAAAATCCTCGGAGATGTGATCTGCCCGGCATTAAACCGCACAGATATAAAAGTGAAAAAGGGGGCCATATGCAGGCCCCCTAACCAAACGTGTACTACCTGGTCTATAAGGGCTCTCCCCCTTCATATTTCGCGCCGCAGATGCGTTATCTTCGCTCGCTCATCCCGGTCACTTACTGATGTAAGCTCCCGGGAATTCTCGAGCTTGCCGCCTTTCTGCAACTCGAACTATTTTGGGGGAGTTATCAAGCCTTATTACTCAGCTTCTACGAAGCTTTCTTCCGCCTGGGAAGCCAGATCCTGAGAACGGCCTTCACGTACGGTTGCAGCAACAGCGCCCAGGTACAGGGTCACAGCACGGATTGCGTCGTCGTTACCCGGGATAACGAAGTCAACACCGTCCGGATCAGAGTTGGTATCAACGATAGCAAATACCGGAATACCCAGGTTGTTTGCTTCTTTGATAGCAATGTGTTCGTGGTCAGCATCGATTACAAACAGAGCGTCCGGCAGACCGCCCATGTCTTTGATACCGCCCAGGCTGTTTTCCAGTTTCTCCAGCTCACGAGTGCGCATCAGCGCTTCTTTCTTGGTCAGCTTGTCGAAAGTACCGTCCTGAGACTGAGTTTCCAGGTCTTTCAGACGTTTGATGGACTGACGAACGGTTTTCCAGTTAGTCAGCATACCGCCCAGCCAGCGATGGTTCACGAAGAACTGGTCGCAGCTCAGAGCAGCGTCTTTCACCGCTTCGCTTGCAGCGCGTTTAGTACCAACGAAAAGGATTTTACCTTTGCGAGAAGCAATCTTGTTCAGTTCAGCCAGAGCTTCGTTGAACATCGGTACAGTTTTCTCAAGGTTGATGATGTGAACTTTGTTACGCGCACCGAAGATGAACGGCTTCATTTTCGGGTTCCAGTAACGGGTCTGGTGACCGAAGTGAACACCAGCCTTGAGCATGTCGCGCATGGAAACAGTTGCCATGATTAAAACCTCTATATAAAAGTTGGGGTTATGCCTCCACGTATCCCATATTACCGACCCCAAAGGGCACCCCGGAATATGTGCCGATACGTGTGTGTTGTTACACAAAGTGAGATTGTCGCTTCCGTCCAGTCTGTGTATACGAAATGGATCGGAAGTCCGGCGCGCTTTATACCACAAATACGTCGTGGACACCAATAATTGTTGGCGCTGTGTACAGCATCAGACGTCGAATTTTCTATTATAGAAAACCTTCAGTGGCACGTTTGGCGAAATTCAGAATGATTCTCAATTTGCCCGGGTGTGATACCATTGACGGCACTTACATATATATTGTCGGTATCACCGACGCTGATGGACAGAATTAATGGCTATCTCAATCAAGACCCCAGAAGATATCGAAAAAATGCGCGTCGCTGGCCGACTGGCTGCCGAAGTGCTGGAGATGATCGAACCGTATGTTAAACCGGGCGTCAGCACCGGCGAGCTGGATCGCATCTGTAATGATTACATTGTTAATGAACAACACGCGGTTTCTGCCTGCCTCGGCTATCACGGCTATCCGAAATCCGTTTGCATCTCTATTAATGAAGTGGTGTGCCACGGTATCCCGGACGATGCTAAGCTGCTGAAAGATGGCGATATCGTTAACATTGATGTCACCGTAATCAAAGATGGTTTCCACGGCGATACCTCGAAAATGTTTATCGTCGGTAAGCCGACCATCATGGGCGAACGTCTGTGCCGCATCACGCAAGAAAGCCTGTACCTGGCGCTACGCATGGTAAAACCAGGCATTAATCTGCGCGAAATCGGTGCGGCGATTCAGAAATTTGTCGAAGCAGAAGGCTTCTCCGTCGTTCGTGAATATTGCGGACACGGTATTGGTCGCGGCTTCCATGAAGAACCGCAGGTGCTGCACTATGACTCCCGTGAAACCAACGTCGTACTGAAACCTGGGATGACGTTCACCATCGAGCCAATGGTCAACGCGGGTAAAAAAGAGATCCGCACCATGAAAGATGGCTGGACGGTAAAAACCAAAGATCGCAGCTTGTCTGCACAATATGAGCATACTATTGTGGTGACTGATAACGGCTGCGAAATTCTGACGCTACGCAAGGATGACACCATCCCGGCGATAATCTCGCACGACGAATAAGATGAAGCCGGCGAATGCCGGCTTTTTTAATGCGATAATTTAATCTTATGGGTGGCGCACAATGAATACCCTTCCAGAACAGTACGCAAACACCGCTCTCCCCACCCTGCCCGGTCAACCGCAAAATCCATGCGTCTGGCCCCGTGATGAATTAACCGTCGGTGGGATAAAAGCCCATATCGATACTTTCCAGCGTTGGCTGGGTGATGCCTTTGACAATGGGATCTCTGCAGAACAGTTGATTGAGGCGCGCACCGAGTTTATCGACCAGCTCCTGCAACGATTATGGATTGAAGCGGGATTCAGCCAGATTGCCGACCTGGCATTGGTCGCCGTCGGTGGCTACGGTCGTGGCGAGCTGCATCCACTTTCTGACATCGATTTACTGATTTTAAGCCGTAAAAAGCTCCCGGACGATCAGGCGCAAAAAGTGGGCGAGCTGTTAACGCTGCTCTGGGATGTAAAGCTGGAAGTCGGTCATAGCGTGCGCACGCTTGAAGAGTGCATGCTGGAAGGGTTATCGGATTTAACCGTCGCCACCAATTTAATCGAATCCCGCTTATTAATTGGCGATGTTGCGCTGTTCCTCGAACTGCAAAAACATATTTTCAGCGAAGGATTCTGGCCTTCCGACAAGTTCTACGCGGCGAAAGTTGAAGAACAGAACCAGCGCCATCAGCGTTACCATGGCACCAGCTACAACCTTGAACCAGACATCAAAAGCAGCCCTGGCGGCTTGCGCGATATCCACACTCTGCAATGGGTGGCCCGCCGTCATTTTGGCGCAACATCGCTGGATGAAATGGTCGGGTTTGGCTTCTTAACCTCAGCGGAGCGGGCGGAATTAAACGAATGTCTGCATATATTGTGGCGTATTCGCTTTGCCCTGCATCTGGTCGTCAGCCGTTACGATAATCGCCTGTTATTCGATCGCCAGCTTAGCGTCGCCCAGCGTCTGAATTACAGTGGTGAAGGTAACGAACCGGTCGAGCGGATGATGAAGGATTACTTCCGCGTTACACGCCGCGTCAGTGAACTCAACCAGATGCTGCTGCAACTGTTCGATGAAGCCATCCTCGCCCTTCCCGCCGACGAAAAACCACGTCCAATCGACGATGAGTTTCAGCTACGCGGTACGCTAATCGACCTGCGTGATGAAACACTATTTATGCGCCAGCCGGAAGCCATCTTGCGTATGTTCTACACCATGGTGCGCAACAGTGCGATCACCGGCATTTACTCCACCACGCTGCGCCAGTTACGCCATGCCCGTCGCCATCTGCAACAACCGCTGTGTAATATTCCGGAAGCACGAAAACTGTTTTTGAGCATTCTGCGTCACCCCGGAGCGGTGCGGCGCGGGCTATTGCCAATGCATCGCCATAGCGTGCTCGGCGCGTATATGCCGCAATGGTCGCATATCGTCGGGCAGATGCAGTTTGATCTGTTCCACGCCTACACGGTGGATGAACATACTATCCGCGTGATGCTGAAACTGGAGAGTTTTGCCAGTGAAGAAACGCGCCAGCGCCATCCGTTGTGTGTGGACGTCTGGCCGCGCCTGCCGTCAACTGAGCTGATTTTCATCGCCGCGCTGTTTCACGATATCGCCAAAGGACGCGGCGGCGACCACTCCATTCTCGGTGCTCAGGATGTAGTGCATTTTGCCGAACTCCACGGGCTGAACTCACGCGAAACACAGCTGGTCGCCTGGCTGGTTCGCCAGCACTTGCTGATGTCGGTGACAGCTCAGCGTCGCGATATTCAGGACCCGGAAGTCATCAAGCAGTTTGCCGAAGAAGTGCAAACGGAAAATCGTCTGCGCTATCTGGTATGCCTGACTGTGGCTGACATTTGCGCCACCAACGAAACGCTGTGGAATAGCTGGAAGCAAAGTCTGTTGCGCGAACTCTATTTTGCCACCGAAAAGCAGCTACGACGCGGAATGCAAAACACGCCGGATATGCGCGAACGGGTTCGCCATCACCAACTCCAGGCACTGGCACTACTGCGCATGGATAACATCGACGAAGAGGCGCTGCACCAAATTTGGTCACGCTGTCGTGCTAACTATTTTGTCCGCCATAGCCCAAATCAACTGGCCTGGCATGCCCGCCATTTATTACAGCATGATTTAAGCAAACCGCTGGTATTGCTTAGCCCGCAGGCTACGCGTGGAGGCACCGAGATTTTTATCTGGAGCCCGGACCGCCCCTATCTGTTTGCCGCCGTCTGTGCCGAATTAGACCGCCGCAATTTAAGTGTTCACGACGCACAAATTTTCACCACTCGCGACGGTATGGCGATGGATACCTTTATCGTGCTGGAACCCGATGGCAACCCGCTGTCCGCAGATCGTCATGAGGTTATTCGGTTTGGTCTGGAGCAAGTACTGACGCAAAGTAGCTGGCAGCCACCGCAGCCCCGTCGCCAACCCGCCAAATTACGCCATTTTACTGTTGAAACCGAAGTAACGTTTTTGCCGACCCATACCGACCGCAAATCGTTCCTCGAACTGATCGCCCTCGACCAACCTGGACTGCTGGCGCGAGTCGGGAAAATTTTTGCCGATCTGGGAATTTCGCTTCATGGTGCCCGAATTACAACCATTGGCGAGCGAGTAGAAGATTTATTCATAATTGCCACCGCTGACCGGCGTGCGCTTAATAACGAGTTGCAGCAGGAAGTGCATCAGCGGTTGACAGAGGCCCTCAATCCAAACGATAAAGGGTGATGTGTTTACTGATATGAAAAGAGTTTAACAATGCAGCAGTTACAGAACATTATTGAAACCGCTTTTGAACGCCGTGCCGAGATCACGCCAGCCAATGCAGACACCGTTACCCGCGAAGCGGTAAATCAGGTGATCGCCCTGCTGGATTCCGGCGCACTGCGTGTAGCGGAAAAAATTGACGGTCAGTGGGTGACGCATCAGTGGTTGAAAAAAGCGGTGCTGCTCTCTTTCCGTATTAATGATAATCAGGTGATCGAAGGGGCAGAAAGCCGCTACTTCGACAAAGTGCCGATGAAATTCGCCGACTACGACGAAGCACGTTTCCAGAAAGAAGGCTTCCGCGTTGTGCCACCAGCGGCGGTACGTCAGGGTGCGTTTATTGCCCGTAACACCGTGCTGATGCCGTCTTACGTCAACATCGGCGCATATGTTGATGAAGGCACCATGGTTGATACCTGGGCGACCGTCGGTTCTTGTGCGCAGATTGGTAAAAACGTCCACCTTTCCGGTGGCGTGGGCATCGGCGGCGTGCTGGAACCGCTGCAGGCTAACCCAACCATCATTGAAGATAATTGCTTCATCGGCGCGCGCTCTGAAGTGGTTGAAGGGGTGATTGTCGAAGAAGGTTCCGTCATTTCCATGGGCGTATACATTGGTCAGAGCACCCGTATTTACGACCGTGAAACCGGCGAAATCCACTACGGTCGCGTTCCGGCGGGGTCTGTGGTTGTTTCAGGTAATCTGCCGTCAAAAGATGGCAAATACAGCCTCTACTGTGCGGTTATCGTTAAGAAAGTTGACGCGAAAACTCGCGGCAAAGTCGGCATTAACGAACTGCTGCGTACCATCGACTAAAAGTATGCACACGGGCAGCACGACGCTGCCCGATTTTTTTGCAGGGATGAGCGATGATTTCACGCCGCCGATTTTTGCAGGCTACTGCCGCGACGATAGCCACGAGCTCAGGTTTCGGTTATATGCATTACTGTGAGCCAGGCTGGTTTGAATTAATCCGTCACCGCCTCGCCTTTTTTAAAGACAACGCAGCACCATTCAAAATTCTTTTTCTGGCCGATCTCCATTACTCTCGTTTTGTTCCTTTAAGCCTGATTTCTGACGCGATTGCTCTTGGCATAGAACAAAAGCCCGATTTGATATTACTGGGCGGCGATTACGTATTATTTGATATGTCGCTGAATTTTTCGGCGTTTAGTGACGTACTCTCCCCCCTTGCCGAATGTGCGCCGACGTTTGCCTGCTTCGGCAACCACGATCGCCCTGTTGGTACAGAAAAAAATCACTTAATTGGCGAGACGTTGAAATCAGCGGGCATCACGGTGTTGTTTAACCAGGCTACGGTGATCGCCACGCCGAACAGGCAATTCGAACTGGTAGGCACCGGTGACTTATGGGCCGGACAATGCAAACCGCCTCCCGCCAGCGAAGCCAATCTGCCAAGACTGGTGCTGGCGCATAATCCCGACAGCAAAGAAGTCATGCGTGATGAACCCTGGGATCTGATGCTGTGCGGCCATACTCACGGCGGGCAACTGCGCGTACCGTTGGTTGGTGAACCTTTTGCCCCTGTCGAAGATAAACGTTACGTCGCCGGATTAAATGCCTTTGGCGAACGACACATCTACACAACCCGTGGCGTGGGCAGTTTGTATGGTTTGCGTCTGAACTGCCGCCCGGAAGTAACGATGCTGGAACTGGTGTAGAACGTGAATTTTATCACCACAATAAAGCAGGTAATTTTTTGATTTTTACGCCATGATAGAAGTCTGGAAGAAAAAGGCTTTCTGCGATCACAGTCGAGCCGGGCGGGCCAGGCCAAATGCTAAAATAAGCACAATTTACTGACTCATTTTGAGGTAACGCTATGTACGACAATCTGAAAAGTCTGGGTATTACCAATCCTGAAGAAATTGATCGTTACAGCCTCCGGCAGGAAGCCAACAACGATATTCTGAAAATCTATTTCCAGAAAGACAAAGGCGAGTTTTTCGCCAAGAGCGTTAAGTTTAAATATCCGCGTCAGCGTAAAACGGTCGTCGCTGATGGTGTGGGTCAGGGTTATAAAGAAGTCCAGGAAATCAGCCCGAATCTACGGTATATCATTGATGAGCTTGATCAAATCTGCCAGCGTGACCGCAGCGAAGTTGATCTTAAGCGTAAGATCCTCGACGACTTACGTCACCTGGAGTCAGTCGTAACCAATAAGATCAGCGAGATTGAAGCCGATCTGGAAAAACTAACGCGTAAATAATCCCGAATTGACGGTTAACTCGGGCATTCCCCTCTCCCCTTCGGGCTGAGGGGAATGAGCCAGCGCCGCCTCAACCTTAACGCATAACCTACCGCTCTTCATCCAGTTGTAACGCCACATACAGCAGCAACCTGTCATCAAAATTGCCCAAATCAAGCCCGGTCAGTTCCGATATACGATTAAGCCGATACTCCAGGGTATTACGATGAATAAACAACGCCTTTGACGTTGCCAGCGGTTGCACATTGTGACGAAACCACGCCGCCAGCGTTCGTCGCAGCAAGCCGTTATTGTCCATCGCTTTCAGCCGCGCCAGCGGTCGCGCCAGTTCGTTGGCCTGCCAGTCGCCACGCAAACTGTCGAGTAACACAGGTAACATCAGATCCTGATAAAAATAGCAGCGACTTTCTGGCATCCGCTGTTTACCCACCACCATCGTCGTTTTCGCCGTACGATAGGATCGGGCAATACTGCCAGGACCGGTAAAATAGTTGCCCAGTGAAACGCGAAAACGCAGCTGGCCGTACTCTTTCATGCGGGTAATCAGTTGTTCAACTCGCTTACGATGATCTTCTGCATCCCAGCGCCCAAAAGAGTTCAACGCCGGTTTCAACACCACCATTTCGGTCAGCGAGACAATTGCCACCAGATTATTACGCTCGGGCGTAGTCAGCGCGTTTTGCAGTTGTTGTAACTCCGCCATTGCGCTGTCCACGCCAAGCTGACCGCTGTCGACCTCAACAATAGCCACCACTCGCGGTTGATTGAGATCGATCCCCAGCCGTTGCGCCCATTCAGTAAGTGCGGGAGTATTCTCCTCTGCCTGAATCAGGTTCATCACCAGTTCTTCCCGCAAACGGCTATCCTGCGCCAACAAGTGCATCAACCGCGACTGTTCCAGCATCATTTCAGCCGTCATGCAGACCAGTTCGCCATATTTACGCAGATTCTCTGGTTCACCTGTCAGGCCAATTACGCCGACAATTTCACCTTCCAGCCGTAACGGTAGATTAATCCCCTGCCGCACACCGTGCAGATGACGTGCTACCGCGTCATCGATATCGACGACTCGTCCCTGTGAAAGTACCAGCAATGCACCTTCGTGCAATTCACCAATACGCTCACGATCGCCGCTGCCGATAATTCGCCCACGGGCATCCATTACGTTGATATTGGTATCGATGATGCGCATGGTACGTGCCACGATATCCTGCGCCATTTTGGTATCAAGATGCCAGCCAGCCATAAGTCCTCCGTTATGCACGGCTTAGCATAAGGAAGTACGTAACGTACGGCATTGTGCAAATGCCTAAAGGATGATGAAGATGTATGGAGTTGTGGTGAAGTTCACAGATTGTAAGGAGAACCCCTTCCCGTTTTCAGGAAGGGGTTGAGGGAGATTACTGCATTAACAGGTAGATGGTGCTGTCGCCGCGCTGAATGTTCAGTGCCAGCACAGACGGTTTGCTGTCGAGAACTTTACGCAGTTCAGCGATGTTTTTCACTGCCTGCTGGTTCGCGCCAATAATCACATCACCTTTCTTCAGGCCGATCTGCGCAGCCGGAGTGCCCGTTTTCACGTTGTTCACTACCACGCCCTGATCTTTGCCTTTGTTGCTCATCTCAGCGCCTTCAATGCCGTTGAAGATGGAGCTGGAATCAACCTGATTCTGGCTGCTCTGCTGCAGTTCCAGGTTCACGTTAACCTGCTTACCGTCGCGCAGTAAGCCCAGGGTCAGTTTGCTGCCCACCGGCATAGTCCCCACCTGAGCACGCAGTGCGGCAAAGCTGCTGATTGGCTTACCGTTCAGTGAGGTGATCACATCACCCGCTTTAATGCCCGCTTTTGCAGCGGAGGAATTAGGCAGAACCTGGCTTACGAAAGCACCGCGCTGGGCGTCAACTTTCATCGCTTTCGCCAGTTCGGAGTTCAGCTCAGTCCCCATAATACCCAGCTCACCGCGTTTCACCTGGCCGTATTCCACCATCTGCGAGGTCAGGTTTTTCACCATGTTACTCGGGATAGCAAAACCGATACCGATGTTGCCGCCGTCCGGTGCGAGGATCGCGGTGTTGATACCGATCAGTTCGCCGTTCAGGTTAACCAGCGCACCACCGGAGTTACCACGGTTGATCGCTGCATCGGTCTGGATGAAGTTTTCGTAGTTTTCGGCATTCAGGCCGCTACGCCCCAGCGCAGAGACAATCCCGGAAGTTACCGTCTCGCCCAGACCAAACGGGTTACCAATCGCTACGGTGTAATCACCCACGCGCAGTGCATCAGAATCCGCCATCTTAATTGCGGTCAGGTTTTTCGGGTTCTGGATTTGGATCAGCGCGATATCAGAGCGCGGATCTTTGCCAACCATCTTCGCGTCGAACTTACGACCATCGCTCAGCTGGACTTTAATCACCGTCGCGTTATCAACAACGTGGTTGTTGGTGACGACATAGCCTTTATCGGCATCAATGATGACGCCGGAACCCAGCGCCATGAATTTCTGTTGCTGGCCGCCACCATTACCGCCCTGGCCACCCTGGCAGAACGGAGAGCTCTGGAACGGAGAACCTTCCTGGCAGAACGGAGAATCATCACCGAAGAACTGCTGGAAATTACGCGGCATACGCGGCGTATTAACGGTTGTGCTACCTTCTACGTTAATGCTGACCACTGAAGGCATCACCTTTTCGAGCATCGGTGCAAGGCTTGGCATCTGCTGGGCTGTCGTTGCTGAAGAAGTCTCAGCCGCCGTTGCAGAGAGCGGAGATAACGCCAAACCTAAACTCAGAGCCAGTGCACTCAGTGCTAATGTGGTTTTTTTCATGTATTTCAGTCTCGATTAACAGATAACGCAAAATTGCTGTGTTCTTCAGATTCGTTTTATAGCGCGAAGTTCCGAACTAAAGTTTCTGCAAAAGGTAAAAATTTATTGTTCGTCTTTACAAAAGCCTGGTTATTGTTCTACGGCCATCAGACGTCGGTATTCATCCCACGCATAGAGGTCGGTCATACCGCTGATATAATCCTGCAGCAGGCGGCAACGGTAATAATATTCCCATAGCGGAAACTCAGGAGAATCTGACGGTAATTTACTGACAGCCTCGACATAGGCCAGCCGATGGCGCGTCGAGAGTTTGTGGAATAAGCGCGATTCAATAGGGAAACGTTTCACCCGTTCTTTTTCTACCAGTTCAGTAAAGTCTGATAACGACAGGCTTAATAAAGGACGATAAATCTCTAATAATCCGCTAATGACCCGATAGCCCTGCAATTCAAGCTGCTCGACATCTGGATGGCTAAACACATGTTTTACAGCGACATTTTTATATAGCTTAAGAAGATCGCTGCATTCGCTGGCATCTTCCAATAATGCATGATTAAACGTTCCGGCGAAAATCGCAGGCAGATTATCAATAAATCGTTGTGCCGCGTAGGGTACCAGTTTATTTAGGGTGTTTACCCGTAAATACATAAAAAACTGATCTTCCGTACTGCGGCTTAAACTATTTGAGCGTGATTTTTCCCAGGCATTTTCAACCACCAGCGAAAAGAGCGAACCTTTCTCATGCTGGCCCCACGCTTCGTGCAAATGATGATAAAGCTGCTCAACGGTAAATATTCTTTTCTCTACCGCATCTTCAAGGTCTGCCACACAATAGGAGATGTCGTCGGCAGCTTCCATAATCCACGTTAATGGAAAACGACTGTAAAGCGCCAAATTAAGTTCTTTACGCAACCGGGCAATATAGGCTTCTTCAGAAAGATAATAACCCGGCTTTTTCATTAAATAGTGATGTGTCTCAGGCGTTTCGCCACGCCACCACGCCGGACGGGTATATTTTAAAATACCGCCAACCTGTGCCCAGGTGAGATTCATCCGCATCAATGTATGCACCAGGCGAATGCCTTGTGCATTCCCCTCAAAATGACATAAGTCCTGACGAATCTTGCGCCGCAGCTCGTTAAGCGGTTCTTCCCCGTCCCGTAAACGTAGTGCCGCCACGCTGCAGCGATCGTCAGTCAGAGGCTGGCTTTCGGCATCTTCCGGGTGCAAACGTTGGCGAAACCAGTCATTTATCGCCGCTTCGCCAAAATGACCAAACGGCGGATTGCCGATATCGTGCATCAGGCATGACATCTCAACAATGCTTTCAAAGGGACCGGTCAGTTCATCCAGGCCGTATGCTTCCAGTAATTTAAGCTCTTTCAGACGGCTTAAAATTTCTTTGGCGATGTAGCGCCCCACCTGCTGGACTTCCATCGAGTGGGTAAGACGCGTGCGCACGGCGGCATTGCGCTCCAGTGGAAAAACCTGGGTCTTTTGTTGCAGACGACGAATTGCCGGAGAGTTGATGATACGCCCGCGATCGCTCTCGAAGATCCGCAGGATCTCATGTTCGGTTTTAACGCCCTGCGGTGAACGGTAACGACGATGCCAGTTTATTTTTTTTCGGAAATCAATCTGTGCCATGTCCTCTCCCGCGTGAGAAATACGCTTCCCCGTAAGCGCATGGTAAACTATGCCTTCAAATCGGGCTTATCGCGAGTAAATCTATGAAAATCGGCATCATTGGTGCAATGGAAGAAGAAGTTACGCTGCTGCGTGACAAAATCGAAAACCGTCAAACTATCAGTCTCGGCGGTTGCGAAATCTATACCGGCCAACTGAATGGAACCGAGGTTGCGCTTCTGAAATCGGGCATCGGTAAAGTCGCTGCGGCGCTGGGTGCCACTTTGCTGTTGGAACACTGCAAGCCAGATGTGATTATTAACACCGGTTCTGCCGGTGGCCTGGCACCAACGTTGAAAGTGGGCGATATCGTTGTCTCGGACGAAGCACGTTATCACGACGCGGATGTCACGGCATTTGGTTATGAATACGGTCAGTTACCAGGCTGTCCGGCAGGCTTTAAAGCTGACGATAAACTGATCGCTGCCGCTGAGGCCTGCATTGCCGAACTGAATCTTAACGCTGTACGTGGCCTGATTGTTAGCGGCGACGCTTTCATCAACGGTTCTGTTGGTCTGGCGAAAATCCGCCACAACTTCCCACAGGCCATTGCTGTAGAGATGGAAGCGACGGCAATCGCCCATGTCTGCCACAATTTCAACGTCCCGTTTGTTGTCGTACGCGCCATCTCCGACGTGGCCGATCAACAGTCTCATCTTAGCTTCGATGAGTTCCTGGCTGTTGCCGCTAAACAGTCCAGCCTGATGGTTGAGTCACTGGTGCAGAAACTGGCACATGGCTAAGTCACTGTTCAGGGCGCTGGTCGCCCTGTCTTTTCTTGCGCCACTGTGGCTCAACGCCGCGCCGCGCGTCATCACGCTTTCTCCCGCCAACACTGAACTTGCCTTTGCCGCCGGGATCACGCCGGTTGGGGTCAGCAGCTATTCCGACTATCCTCCACAAGCGCAAAAGATTGAGCAGGTTTCCACCTGGCAGGGGATGAATCTGGAACGCATTGTCGCGCTGAAACCCGATCTGGTGATTGCCTGGCGTGGAGGTAATGCCGAGCGGCAGGTTGACCAGCTGGCTTCGCTGGGAATAAAAGTGATGTGGGTCGATGCGACAAGCATTGAACAAATTGCCAATGCGTTACGTCAACTGGCCCCCTGGAGTCCGCAACCAGACAAGGCCGAACAAGCCGCGCAATCCCTGCTGGATCAGTACGCGCAATTGAAAGCGCAATATGCTGATAAACCTAAAAAACGTGTTTTTCTGCAATTCGGCATTAATCCGCCATTTACCAGTGGAAAAGAGTCGATTCAGAACCAGGTACTCGAAGTTTGTGGCGGAGAAAACATCTTTAAAGACAGCCGGGTTCCCTGGCCGCAAGTTAGCCGCGAACAGGTGTTAGCACGCTCGCCACAGGCGATTGTCATTACAGGCGGACCGGACCAAATTCCTAAAATCAAACAATACTGGGGTGAACAGCTCAAAATTCCCGTTATTCCTCTCACGAGTGACTGGTTTGAACGTGCAAGCCCACGTATTATCCTCGCTGCACAACAGCTCTGTAATGCGCTTTCACAGGTAGATTAGCGCCTGACCTTTTCAGGTGCTCAGTGGGGATTGAACAATGCTCGTCTATTGGCTGGATATAGTCGGCACAGCGGTATTTGCCATCTCCGGCGTTTTGTTAGCCGGAAAATTGCGTATGGACCCTTTTGGTGTTCTGGTACTGGGCGTGGTAACCGCAGTAGGCGGCGGGACAATTCGCGACATGGCGCTGGATCACGGCCCGGTATTTTGGGTGAAAGATCCCACCGATCTGGTCGTTGCAATGGTCACCAGCATGCTGACCATCGTGCTGGTGCGCCAGCCAAGACGCTTACCAAAATGGATGTTGCCGGTGCTGGACGCCGTTGGTCTGGCGGTGTTTGTCGGCATTGGCGTGAATAAAGCCTTTAATGCGGAAGCCGGTCCGTTAATCGCGGTTTGTATGGGCGTCATTACTGGCGTTGGCGGCGGGATCATTCGTGATGTTCTGGCCCGCGAAATCCCCATGATTTTACGTACAGAAATCTACGCAACTGCCTGTATTATCGGCGGTATTGTCCACGCTACGGCTTATTACACATTTTCCGTACCACTGGAAACAGCCAGTATGATGGGCATGGTCGTGACGCTATTGATTCGGCTGGCGGCTATTCGTTGGCATCTTAAGCTACCGACGTTTGCGCTGGATGAGAATGGGCGTTGAAGAGAGAAGATGTGCCGGATAGTTTATCCGGCACATGAACAACAGATTAGATACTAAAGGAAGAACCGCAACCGCAGGTGCTTTTCGCGTTCGGGTTGGTCACGATGAAACGAGAACCTTCCAGACCTTCGGTATAATCAACGGAACCGCCGACCAGATATTGCAGGCTCATCGGATCAACCACCAGGCCAACGCCCTGTTTTTCGATGGTCATATCGCCTTCGTTCACCTGATCATCAAAGGTGAAACCATACTGGAAGCCGCTGCAACCGCCACCGGTGATATACACGCGTAATTTCAGATTCGGGTTATCTTCGTCAGCGATCAGGCTTTTAACTTTGTTGGCTGCTGCGTCGGTAAACTCCAGCGGCAGTGCTACGTCATCACTCATATTTTGCTCCAAACGACATCGGCAATTGGGCAAATTCTAACCCAATAATAATCGCCATTATCTAATACCCTGGTATTTCGTTCAAGTATTCTCGCTGGCTGATGCGGCCTTGCTTCGCGCCAGTTGCTCAGCTTCCTGTTTTGCCAGCGTGCGCGCAAGAATCGCCGAGTATAGCGGTTTCCCGCCGGTAAATTGCGCTAATAGTGTTGCGCCAAGACCGGTAATAATCATTGGCAAAATGAGCTGGTAGTTATCGGTCATCTCCAGAACCAGAATGATCCCCGTTAACGGCGCGCGAATAGATGCCGCCAGTAATGCCCCCATTCCGGCAATAGCAAACGTCCCCGCCTCAAGGTGATATTGCGGAAACAGCTCAACGGCAACCATTCCGAAAGCGGTTCCCAGCACAGTACCCAGCGCCAGCATCGGGGCAAAAATACCGCCCGGCGCGCCGGAAGAGAAGCAGAGTAAGGTGGTAATGACCCGCGCGACGAAGATAAACACCAGCATTCCCATGCTGAAATTCCCCGCGGTAGCGATAGGAATCAGGTTAAAACCGCCGCCCGACGTTGCTGGTGCCACAAACCCCAGCAATCCACACAGACCGCCAATCGCACCGCCCATTAGCACCCATTTGGTAATATTGCCGCCGTGCACACGGTGCAGCAAATCCTGCATCCCCAGCACCCATTTATTAAAAATAGGGCCGAAAATGCCAAAAATAATACCGAGGATCAGATAAAGCCACAGCGTATTAAGCGGCGCATCAGAAAGTTTACCGACGTCAATCAACGCAACTTCATGATTAAAAATCCGGTACATAATGGTCGACATAATGACACCAATAAATACCGCTTTAATCGAAATTAACGTATAGCGAAACTGCGGACGCATCTCTTCGATAATAAACAAAATACCCGCCAGCGGCGCGTTAAAGGCCGCAGCCAGCCCCGCAGCAGCACCGGTTGCCAGCAGCGTATGGCGAGCTTCGTCACCTTTCAGGCGGAAAATATCAAGCACCATACGGCCAATGTTACCGCCGATCTGCACGGTTGGCCCTTCGCGCCCCAACACCATGCCTCCGCCGAGTGTCCCCAGCCCGCCAAAGAACTTCACCGGCAATACACGCCACCAGCGAACGGGACGTTGATCTTCCAGCGCCCCTTCAATTTCCGGGATCCCCGAACCACCTGCTTCCGGCGCGTATTTGCGCACCAAAAAGTAGCCAAACATCGCCAGCACCGCCGAACAGAGAAAAGCGACGGTTAACAGAAGCGGATAATTATCAGCAGTATGTACCAGCGCCCCCATACGTTGGTTCTGCAACCAGGCGACACCTTTGTCAAAAGCAACCGCTGCCAGCCCAACAAGCGTGCCGACGACTGCCGCCATAAACAAAATGGCTAACGGGGTTTTATCGCGCTCAAGAAGTTGGCGAATCAGTTGTCTGCGTCGCAGGCGCGCGGCCTGCGGTGTTTCTAAAGAGGGAGTATCAGTTTTCATCCAATGATCACTTATTGGTCATACAAATAAGATGACGGCATTTTACTCGCACGTTCCATGAAAATCCTTTGCAAAGCGTAATGTTTCAAATGCACAAAACTTTTATACTCTAAGAAATCAGGATTGCACCAGTACAAGCAGCCTGATGTTTGACGAGTATTTAACTTGTTATGAATAACATAGAATAGCAGCCATTCACTTTTTCTACGAATCAGGAACCCTCCATGAGTAAGTCTGAAAATCTTTACAGCGCAGCGCGCGAGCTGATCCCTGGCGGTGTGAACTCCCCTGTTCGCGCCTTTACTGGCGTGGGCGGCACTCCACTGTTTATCGAAAAAGCGGACGGCGCTTATCTGTACGATGTTGATGGCAAAGCCTATATCGATTATGTCGGTTCCTGGGGGCCGATGGTGCTGGGCCATAACCATCCGGCAATCCGCAATGCCGTGATTGAAGCCGCCGAGCGTGGTTTAAGCTTTGGTGCACCAACCGAAATGGAAGTGAAAATGGCGCAACTGGTGACCGAACTGGTCCCGACCATGGATATGGTGCGCATGGTGAACTCCGGCACTGAAGCGACCATGAGCGCCATCCGCCTGGCCCGTGGTTTTACCGGTCGCGACAAAATTATTAAATTTGAAGGGTGTTACCATGGTCACGCTGACTGCCTGCTGGTGAAAGCCGGTTCTGGCGCACTCACGTTAGGCCAGCCAAACTCGCCGGGCGTTCCGGCAGATTTCGCCAAACATACCTTAACCTGTACTTATAATGATCTGGCTTCTGTACGCGCCGCATTTGAGCAATACCCGCAAGAGATTGCCTGTATTATCGTCGAGCCGGTGGCAGGCAATATGAACTGTGTTCCGCCGCTGCCAGAGTTCCTGCCAGGTCTGCGCGCGCTGTGCGACGAATTTGGCGCGTTGCTGATCATCGATGAAGTGATGACCGGTTTCCGCGTAGCGCTAGCTGGCGCACAGGATTATTACGGCGTAGTGCCAGATTTAACCTGCCTCGGCAAAATCATCGGCGGTGGAATGCCGGTAGGCGCATTCGGTGGTCGTCGTGATGTAATGGATGCGCTGGCCCCGACGGGTCCGGTCTATCAGGCGGGTACGCTTTCCGGTAACCCGATTGCGATGGCAGCGGGTTTCGCCTGTCTGAATGAAGTCGCGCAGCCGGGCGTTCACGAAACGCTGGATGAGCTGACAACACGTCTGGCAGAAGGTCTGCTGGAAGCGGCAGAAGAAGCCGGAATTCCGCTGGTCGTTAACCACGTTGGCGGCATGTTCGGTATTTTCTTTACCGACGCCGAGTCCGTGACGTGCTATCAGGATGTGATGGCCTGTGACGTGGAACGCTTTAAGCGTTTCTTCCATATGATGCTGGACGAAGGTGTTTACCTGGCACCGTCAGCGTTTGAAGCGGGCTTTATGTCCGTGGCGCACAGCATGGAAGATATCAATAACACCATCGATGCTGCACGTCGGGTGTTTGCGAAGTTGTGATCCAGCATGGTTTGTCGGATGCGGCGTGAACGCCTTATCCGACCTACGATTCGGGGCCGTTTGTAGGCCCGATAAGACGCGCCAGCGTCGCATCGGGCATCCGTTGTCGCGTAAACGCTTTATCCGTCCAGGCGTACAGGGCCGTTATATGGAAAAATTAACGGCTCTGCTTTCTCAGCAAATAGATAAAATATGGCGCGCCGATAAAGGTCGACAGCAGCCCCGCCGGGATCTGGAATGGAAACAGCACCATCCGCCCACACCAGTCAGCGAACACCAGCAGTAAACCACCCACCAGCGCCGAAATTACGATGTGTGGCATCGTCCGTCGAAAGCCCATCATCCGCGCAATATGCGGTGCCATTAAACCAACAAAACTCAACGGTCCAATAGTCATCGTCGCGGTCGCCGTCAGGCAAGCCGCTAACAGCAGCAGCGCAATTCGCGTCGGCGTCAGCGCCATTCCTACGGCTCGGGCGGTATCACCACCCAGCGGTAAAATGGTCAGCCAGCGGCGGCACAGCGGGGTAATCGCCAGCAAAATCACCATCACAATTCCGGTGCGCCAGACCTGCGCATCGGTCGCGTTGTAGGTCGAACCGGAAATCCAGGTCAGCACTTGCGCCATTCGCGGGTCACCACTTGCCTGCAACATCATCAAAAGCATGGTGAACGCGGTGCTTAACGCCATCCCCGCCAGTAACATACGGTGTGGGGAAAATCCACCGCGGCCGGCGGCGATCATAATGATCAACAGCGTCACCGCCGCGCCGAGACTGCCTGCAGGTAACAGCCAGCCAAAGGCATTACCCGGCACCAGAAACAGCATCAACACCACGCCAAACGCCGCGCCGGAGCTAATCCCCAGCACTTCCGGGCTTGCCATCGGGTTTCCGGTCAGTCGCTGAATAATACAGCCCGCCACCGCCAGCATGACGCCCGCAAACAGCGCCGCCATAATTCGCGGCCAGCGCCAGGGCATTAAATCCTCGAGCAACGCCCCGCTCGCCCACGTCCAGCCGTGCGCATCACGACCAAACGACAGCGCCACCACCACAGCCATCAACAGCAGCACGCCGCCCGCGAGGGCAAACGCCAGCACATGTTGGCGTTCAGCCGCGACACGATCGTTGACCTTCATATCCGGCGCGCTAATGCTGCGTAAACGCGGCAACAGCCACAGTAGCAGCGGCGCACCGATCAACGCAGTGACCGAACCGGTGGACACTTCCATCCACACGCGAGTCAGCCAGAGGATGATTTGATCGGAAAGCCAGAGGATCAGCGCACCAATCAACGACGCCAGCATCAGTCGTGGCAGCAGACGCCGCGCCCCCAGCATTTTTGCCAGCAGCGGCGCGAACAACCCGATAAAGCCGATAATCCCCACAGCGTTCACCAGCAGCGCACTGATGACAATCGCCAGCGACAGCGCCGCCAGACGCGCAAGCGACAAGGCCAGCCCGAGATTGCGCGCCACGCCATCATCAAGCCCCATCAGGGTTAACGGACGAAGTAGCAGCAACGTCAGCATCACACCGCCCAGCAACTGCGGCCATAAACGCTCAACACCGCCCCAGTCGGTTTGCGTCAGCGTTCCAGTGCTCCACAGAAACATGCTTTGCAACTGGTCATGATGGAAGATAACCAGTAACTGATTGATTGCCCCACAATAAAGGCTCACTACCAGCCCCGCGAGAATCAGCGTTACCGGCGACAGCCGTTTCCCCCACGCGACGCCAAAGACAATTAAGCCAACAACGCAAGCCCCTGCCAGCGCAGCAAACTGGCTCGCCATAGCACCTGGGATCGCCCAGAGCGTAGTGACGGTAATCCCCAGTTGCGCGCCTGTTGCAACGCCCAACGTCGTCGGTTCCGCCAGCGGGTTACGCAGCACTTGCTGAAACAGCACGCCCACCAGCCCCAGGCCCGCGCCCACCAGCAGCGAAATCGCCAGACGCGGCAACAAGCTGTAGTGAAAAATCATCTGCTCGATGACGTCAATATCCGGCGACCAGGCAGCCTGCGCCCACTGGCTACGCGGCAGCGCCTGCGAGAAGTTCATCCAGGTCAGCGCCGTAGCGGCAATCACCAGCAACGCCAGCAATAACGCCGGAAAAAGCGCAATTCGTTTACTCACGCTTTACCTCCGATGGCGTTATCCAGAACGCGCACAAAGTGCATTGCCGAGAGCGTCGCACCATAAAACCAGACTGCGGGTACGCGCTGAAAGCGTCCGGCGCGGACAAACGGCATGGCCTGCCACAGCGGGGTTGCCATTAGCGCGTCCATGTCTTTGCTGTTGTCGTGATCAAAACAGAGCACATCAACATCTTTATACGCCGCCAGACGATCGATGCTGACGGCGGTACTGCCCCAGAAGTTGGTTTCCCCTTGCCAGGCATTTGGGATGCCGTACTCATCAAGAATTTCCTGGAACAAGCTGTTTGGACCGAAGACCAGCATATGGCGCGGATCGATAAGCGTCGTCAGCAATAACGGACGCGCACCACGCTTCACAAAGCGGGGTTTCATGCTGCGGATAAAGTCTTCATATTGCGCTAAATGCGTTTCCGCTGCGCTTTGCAGGTTAAGTAAATCTGCCATTTCCGTCAGCGATTTACGCGCCATCGCCAACGGCTGTTTGCCGTCACTGAAGTTAAATCCGCGACCCGGCGCAATACGAGCCAGCATTTCTGGTGAAGGGCCATATCCTGCCGACCAGACCATAAACGATGGTTTCATTTCGGTCAGCAGTTCAAGGTTAGGTTCTGTGCGCAAACCGACGTCGATCACTGAGTCCGGCAATGGTGGTTCGCTGACCCACAGGCGATAGTTGATGGTATCCGCCACGCCGTAAGGCACGATGCCGAGCGCCAGCAGTAATTCCACCGGCAACCACTCCAGCGCCACAATACGATTGGGATCAATAGCCGCCGCGTGGGCGGTATTCATCTGCCATAACAACGGAGAAAGCGCCATCGCCGTTAACAGTCGACGGCGCGAAATAAGAGGTAAGCCGCTCATCAATAAACAAAACTCACAGGTGCAGCACCCGCCGGATGCGGCAAAATACCCATCGGGATGCCATAAATCATTTCGAGGGTTTCGCCGCGCATAATTTCCGCAGGCGTTCCCTGAGCAATCATTTCACCGCCGCGCAGGGCGACCAGATAATCACAGTAGCGTGCCGCCATATTGATATCGTGCAACACGGCAATGACCGTCAGGCCACGCTCCTGACTTAAACGGTGCACCAGCGACAGCACATCAACCTGGTGGGCGATATCCAGCGCCGAGGTCGGTTCGTCGAGCAACAGACAACGGCTATCCTGCGCCACCAGCATGGCGATCCACGCCCGCTGACGTTCGCCGCCAGAGAGACTATCGACCAGCCGATGCGCCAGCGGTTTTAAGCCAACCAGCGAGATAGCTTCCTCGACTTTTTCGCGATCTGCCGCCCCAAAGCGCCCCAGCGCGCCATGCCACGGGTAACGACCAATCGCCACCAGTTCACGCACGGTCATCCCTTCTGCCGGAGGAAGCTGCTGCGGCAAATAAGCCACTTTGCGGGCAAACGCTTTGCTGCTCCAGCTTTCCAGCGGTTGGGCATCAAGAAGAATCTCCCCTTCCGACGGCGGCTGATGACGGCCAAGCATTTTGAGCAGAGTGGATTTACCAGAACCGTTGTGACCAATCAGACCGGTCACTTTCCCGGCAGGAAAGGTTAACGACAGCGGATGCAAAAGCGTGCGCCCGGGCACACGAAAGGAGATATTACGCAGTGCAAAAGTGGTATCGGAATGATTCGTGTATTCCTGCATAACAGCCAACTTGTGAAATGGGCACGGAAATCCGTGCCCCAAAAGAGAAATTAGAAACGGAAGGTTGCGGTTGCAACGACCTGACGTTCTGCGCCCCAGAAGCAGCCATAAGTGTTAAAGCAGCTGGCGACGTATTCACGATCGAACAGGTTGTTAACATGCAGCGCCACGTTGGAGCCAGCCATGCCGACTCGCGCCAGATCATAACGTACTAACGCATCCACGACCGTATAACTTCCCACTTTAAAGGAGTTAGCCGGATCACCATAACTGGAGCCAGTATAACGACCACCGGTGCCCAGCGTCAGACCTGAAAGCGGACCGTCAAAGAAGGTGTAGTCAGCCCACAACGAAGCCATGTGTTTTGGCACCTGTGCAGGCGTATTGCCTTTATAGGTAGTATCGGTGGTGTATTCCGCATCGGTGTAAGTATAAGAACCGACTACGTTAACACTCGCCGACAGCGCCGCTTTCGCTTCGATTTCTACGCCACGAGCGCGGATCTCGCCACCTTCAACCGAGAAGAAGGAACCCTCAGGGTCCGCCATCAGGTTGTTGGTTTTAGTGAGATTATACACGGCACCAGTAACTACAATCGGACGATCTTCCGGTACATATTTCACGCCGACTTCATACTGCTTACCTTTAGACGGTGCGAAAATATTACCATCCTTCCCAACTTGCGAAGAAGGTTCAAACGATTCGCTATAGCTGAAGTAAGGTGTTACACCATTATCAAACAGGTAGTTAACACCACCACGCCAGGTAAACTGTTTGTCATCACGTTTATCGGTCGTCCCGGCAACGCGGTTAAGAGATTCTTGATCTGCCCAGTCATAACGACCGCCCAGGGTGACCAGCACTTTATCCCACTGCGCCTGATCCTGAACATAAACGCCCGTTTGTTTCTGTTTATTCAGAATGCGGTAAGGGCCGGAGTTTGCCGGATCTTTGGCATTGAAGTCGAAATCGGTATTCACCGGATTGTACAGATTGAGCAGTGGCACAGAGTCGTCGTAACCAAACCAGGCGTTGATGTCATTACGCATACGCATAAAGTCGACACCGGTCAGCAGGGTGTGGTCGATATCGCCAGTGGCAAACTTGCTCTGCAACTGGGTATCAACGGAGAAGTTTTGCAGCTTCTCATCATCAACGACGTATTTACGTGCCAGATAATGGCCTTTATCCGCTGGCGCTAATGCCGCACACTGTTTGCTGTAAGCATTCGCCGGATCGGAGCAGACGCCGTAACCATAAACGCTGTTTTGCGAGGTTTTGTTTTCAGCAAAGCGCAGGTTCTGACGCACAGTAAAGGTGTCGTTAAATTCGTGATCGAAGCTGTAGCCGACCATCTTCTCATTACGAGAATAGGTGTTGTTCTTCGCCCCTTCATTAAAGTCTGTCGGCAGACGCTTACCGTTCGGCAGCGGCTCAACGGTTCCCTCTTTCGGCAACCAGCCGTAATAACCGGTTTCCGGCTCGTTCTGGAAGTAAGAAAGGAAGGTAAAATTGGTTTTATCATCCGGACGCCAGGTGAACGCCGGTGCAATAGCATAACGCTGCTCTTCTGACCCTTTCTGCTGGGCATTGGCAGAACGCGCAAGACCGGTCAGGCGATAAGAGTAAACGCCGTCATCATCCAGCGCATCGCTAAAGTCAAAACCAGTCTGGAACAGGCTGTCAGTACCGGCTTTAAACTGAACTTCTTTCAGCGGTTCGGTGGTCGGACGCTTGCTGACCATATTCAACAGGCCGCCAGGACTGCTTTTACCGTAAAGCACGGAAACCGGGCCACGCATAATTTCAGCGCGTTCCAGCATATACGGATCAATGACCGCATCGTTATAGAAGTTGCCCTGCAACTTCAGGCCATTCAGATAGTTATTCTGGCTTTGGCCTTCTGCCGCAAAACCGCGAATGATCAGGTGGTCATAGGTGTTGGATGCGCCACGCGTACCAACAGAGACACCCGGCGTGTAGCTAAGCGCTTCTTTTACCGACTTCGGCTGATGCAGCGCCATCTCTTCGGCGGTCACAACAGAAATAGACTGTGGCACTTTTTGAATCGGCGTATCGGTTTTAGTGCCGGTAGCTGACTGTCGCGCCGCAATAGTTGCAGCAGGCCCCCATGCGCTTTCTTGCGGCGCAGGTGCAGCGGTAACGGTGATAGTGTCTTCTTTCGGTTCAACCGCTGCCTGTGCATAAACAGACATGCCGCTAACCGCTGTGGCTACTACAACTGCGATTTTACGCAGTGAGTGTTTTGGCTGAGCAGTTTTGGAACGCGCCATTGGTATATCTCTGATGTAAAGTGAATGATAACGTAAACGAGAATGATTATTATAAAGATAAGATAATATTCGAAACGCTGGCGGGTTCGCAAGCGGTACGCAATCTGAGCGTTCCTGAAGGGTTAATAAACAACCAGATGAAAAGAAAGGGTTAATACTTTGGGTGGGATGTTATTTTACCGGATGGCAACTCGCCATCCGGTATTTCACGCTTAGACGTTAATTACTACCAAACATATCTTTAATCCAACCGGCTACACCGTCGCTGTCTTTCTGCTCTTGCTGAGCAGGTTGCTGTTGCGGCTGTTGCTGCGGCTGAGAAGACTGATCAAACGGATTGCCTGACGGCTGCTGCTGCATCTCACTCTGCTGGCACAGCGATTGCGGATCGCTGGTCCAGACCGGCAAGACACGCATGCCACCGCTGCAAACAAAGTTGCCGTCGTAGTCCACGCCCATATCTGCAATATCTTCTGGCGGAACAAGATTCAGCGGTGTTGGCGTCTGGTTAGCCAGATAACGCTGATAAATCGACATTGCCCCGCTGGCACCATACAGTTTGGTCGGCTGGTTGTTATCACGGCCTACCCAGGTGATGGTCACCGTGCTGCCGTCAATGCCCGCAAACCAGGTATCTACGTTATTGTTGGTAGTCCCTGTTTTCCCTGCCAGATGCAGGTTCGGGTATTTCGCCCCAAGCTGACGACCCGTACCGCGTTGTACCACCTGCTGCATGGTCCATAGTGTCAGATACGCCGCCTGCGCCGGAACAGCGCGTTCCGCCTGCGGGAAGCTCTGATACAGCACTTTGCCATCTTCCGCGATTACCGAACGCAGCGCAGAAAGCGGTGCACGGTTACCACCGCTGGCGATGGTCTGGAATGCCTGCGCCACTTCGATTGGCGTTAAGTTCAACGCCCCCAGCAGCATCGCCGGAACCGGATGCAGCTGATCTTTCGGCACGCCCAGTTTGATCCAGGTCTCCGTAACCGCAGGCAGCCCCAGCGCCATCCCCAGATTTACCGTCGGCACGTTCATCGAACGGGTCAACGCATCCACCAGCATCACTCTGCCACTTTCGCTATAACGACGATCATCGTTCTGCGGTGACCAGACCTGGCCATTCGGCTGACGCAGCGCGATTGGCGCATCCGCAATCCACGTATTCAGACGATAGATTTTCGGCTGGCTTAAGGCCGTCAGATAAGTCGCTGGTTTTGCAAGGGAACCAATCGAACGACGCGCCTGCATCGCACGGTTGTAGCCCGCAAACTGCGGCTCAGAACCTCCGACCATCGCACGAACTTCACCACTAAAGCGGTCGACGACCACAATCGCAGTTTCAAGATCGCTCAACTTACGCTGTTTCTTCAGTGCCGGAATGCCTTCCACGGCGGCTTTTTCTGCCGCGTCCTGGGCCACCGAGTCAAAGGTAGTGAAGATCTTCACGCCGGAGAGATCTTTTACCTTATCGCCCAGTTTTGCCTGCAGCTCCTGACGCACCAGTTGCATAAAGGCTGGCTGAGGAGAGATCACCCCACCGCGCGGCTGAACCCCCAGCGGACGGGCACTCAACATGTCATAGAGTTCTTGATCAATAATCTGTTGCTGTTGCAGCAGACGCAGCACCAGATTACGTCGCTCCAGCGCCAGTTTTGGGTTACGCCACGGGTTGTAGATGGACGCCCCTTTCACCATACCGACTAACAGCGCCTGCTGGTCGAGGCTTAGCTCTTCTACCGGGCGACCAAAGTAATACAAGCTTGCCAGCGGGAAGCCGCGGATTTCGTTGTCGCCGCTCTGACCGAGATACACCTCGTTCATATACAGCTCAAGAATACGGTCTTTGCTGTAACGCGCGTCCATGATCAGCGCCATGTAAGCTTCGTTCGCTTTACGCCAGTAAGAACGCTCGCTGGAGAGGAACAGGTTTTTCACCAGCTGTTGCGTCAGCGTACTCGCACCCTGTACCGTGCGTCCGGCGGTCAGGTTTGCCAGCACCGCACGTCCGATTGAGTAGAGACTGATTCCATCATGCTCGTAAAAATGACGGTCTTCTGTCGCCAGCAAAGTATCCACCAGCAAATCAGGGAAACCACTGCGCGGCACAAACAGACGTTGTTCACCGTTTGGCGAGGAGATCATGGTGATCAGGCGCGGATCAAGACGGAAGAAGCCGAACTGACGGTTGTTCTCCATATTGACGATGGTCGCCAGATGATCGCCATCAAAGGTCAAACGCGCACGCACCTGCCCTTCTTTGCTGTCCGGGAAATCAAACGGACGGCGGATCATCTCAATGCTGTTAGCCTGCACGGTAAATTCGCCAGGACGGGTCATTTTCGACACCTGACGATACTGGGTCGCCTCCAGCAGCTTCACCATCTCGTTCTTGCTGATGGTCATGTCTGGCTCAAGATTGACCATTCGGCCATAAACTGCCGCAGGCAGTTGCCAGACCTTGCCATCAATACGGCTACGAATTTTTTGATCGAGATAAACGCCGTAAATGGCGATCAGCACGGCAAAAACGATAGCCAGTTTTAGCAGTAGCCATAGCCAGCCGCGTTTGCCACGAGGCTTACGCCCTTTGCCTTTGCCCTTACCTTTGCGCGGCATCGGTTCTTCATCCTCATAGTCATCATAATCGTCGTAATCATCGTCATCTTCGTAACGACGACGGCTTACCTTTTGTTTGACCGGACGCGTCGGTTTCCCTTTGCGTCCAATTGGCTCGCGGTCATTCCCGGCCATGCTTTTTCTCCGCAATATTCAGGCGCAAAAGCCCGATTTTCTGTTCTTCTGTTACAAGACAGAAGAAGATATCTCTCAAAATTTGTGCTCGATCGGTCCCCTCTCCCTTGAGGGAGAGGGTTAGGGTGAGGGTGAACGTGCGCGCTGATGCCCTCACCCCGGCCCTCTCCCACAGGGAGAGGGAGAAAACCAACCTTACGAATACTTTTTCGTCCGTCGCGTCGGTGCAGTGTTTGCCGGGTCGTCCGGCCAGACATGTTTGGGATAACGCCCTTTCATCTCTTTTTGCACCTCACGGTACGCTCCTTTCCAGAAGGCGCTCAAATCTCGTGTGATTTGTAATGGCCTTTGGGCAGGGGAAAGCAACTCCAGCACCAGCGGCACGCGCCCCTGGGCGATCGTCGGATTGGTGGCCTCACCAAACATCTCCTGCATTCTCACCGCCAGCGCGGGCGGGTTATCTTCATGATAACGAATGGCGATCCGGCTTCCCGTCGGCACAGTGTAATGCGCAGGCAATTCACTATCCAGACGTTGCTGCATTCCCCAATCAAGTAATCCGCGTAGTGCCTGATAAATGTCGAGTGATTTCAGGCCGCGTAGTGAATGTACGCCAGTCATATGTGGCAGCAGCCACGTTTCCAGCGCTGCCAATAAACTTTCATCATCAACCGCTGGCCAGTCATATTCCGGCAACCACTTTGCGGCGCATAACAAACGCAAGCGTAGCTGTTCCGCTTCCGCCGTCCAGTTGAGCACGCTTAAACCTTTATCACGGATGCCATTAAGCATCGCCTGATGCAACTCGTCTTCTGACGGTTTCGCTAACGGCTGCACTTTCACCGTCAACTGACCGATTTGCAGCCGACGCCAGGCTTTCAGCGTACCTTGCGCGTCATCCCATTCCACGGTGTCAGATTGCTGCACCAGCTGCGGACAGCGTTGTACTAATTCATCAATATCGACCGGTAGCGCCAGTAAAATCCGCGCATCCGGCGAGGCGCTGCCCTGCAATAATAACGGTGCGATCAACCATTCGTGGCGGCTTAGCGCGTCGTCGGCATCGAGCATCGCTCCCATGCCGTTTGCCAGTTGATAGCGTCCATCTTGCCCACGGCGACGAGCAATGCGATCGGCAAACGCCCCGGCAAGTAGCGGCGCGATAAGCGAACTGTCTGCCTCACCGCCGCGTACGTTTAAGCGTTTTAACAGTTGCTGACTACGTTGCTGCCAGGCTGGTTGATTGCGCGAAAACGCCACGCCCAGGTCACTATTGCCCATCCGTGGCGGCTCTTCGAGAATGGCGGCAATTTTTGCCGCGGTAGCAGCTTCGTCGTCGTTCTTCGCGCTAACCAGCATTGCCGCTAAACGCGGATCGTTACCCAGCGCTGCCATTTTTTGCCCTTGCGCACTAAGCCGTTCACCCTCCAGTGCCCCCAGCATTTGTAACAGACGTTTCGCGGCCAGTAGATTCACTACTGGCGGTTGATCCAGCCAGCTCATCTGCGCCGGATCGCTGCATCCCCATTGCAGTAATTCCATCAGCAAACCGGAAAGATCGCTTTGTAAGATCTCCGGTTCACTTTGCGCCGCGGCGCGTTCTGCTTGTTCTTTGGCGATTAAATGCAGGCAGATACCCGGCTCCAGACGCCCGGCGCGCCCGGCACGCTGCGTCATGGATGCCTGGCTAACGCGTTGAGTAATCAGTCGCGTAAGCCCCGTGCGCGGATCAAAACGCGCCACACGCTCCTGGGCACAATCCACCACCAGACGAATACCTTCGATGGTTAAACTGGTTTCAGCAATATTGGTCGCCAGCACCACTTTGCGCATCCCTTGCGGTGCCGGGAGGATCGCTTTTCGCTGATCGTTCAGCGACAACGCGCCATACAGCGGGCAGAGCAACACATCACTGCCGATGCGCGAAGCCAGTTGTTCCTGCACACGCTGAATTTCTCCGACGCCAGGTAAAAATAACAGTAATGATCCGCTTTCCTGACGCAGCATTTCGGCGGTGGCTACCGCAACGGCTTCGTCAAAACGCTGATGCGCGGGCAGCGGTAAATAACGGCGTTCAACCGGAAACGAGCGCCCTTCTGAGATGACGACGGGCGCTTCTGGCAGCATTTGCTGCAAGCGGTCGTTGTCCAGCGTAGCCGACATAATCAGCAGTTTAAGGTCATCACGCAGACCTTGTTGCACATCGAGTAACAGCGCCAACGCCAAATCCGCCTGCAAGCTGCGCTCATGAAATTCATCAAGGATCACCAGTCCAACACCGCTCAGTTCCGGGTCACGCTGGATCATGCGCGTCAGCACGCCTTCGGTAACCACTTCCAGGCGGGTATTCGGCCCGACGCAGTTTTGCGCACGCATCCGGTAGCCAACGGTATCGCCTGGCTTTTCGTTAAGCAGCTCCGCCAGCCGTTGCGCGACGTTACGCGCCGCCAGACGACGCGGCTCCAGCAGGATAATTTTCCCGTTAATGCCGGGATGCGCCAGCAGTTGCAGCGGCAGCCAGGTTGATTTCCCGGCCCCGGTCGGCGCACTTAATAATACCTGCGGCGCACAATCGAGAGCGGTAAGTAATTCAGGTAAGACGGCAGCAACGGGCAACGACGACACAAAACGCTCCAGAGGGTTAACATTCTTCGCGCCACATTGTAGCATCGCGGTAATTCATAACCGAGTGCCTCACATGTCTGAACCGCAACGTCTGTTCTTTGCTATCGACTTACCTGCAGAAATCCGCGAACAGATTATCCATTGGCGCGCCACACACTTCCCACCTGAGGCGGGACGTCCGGTCGCCGCCGATAATTTGCATCTGACTCTGGCATTTTTAGGCGAAGTGAGCGCCGAGAAAGAGAAGGCGCTTTCTCTTTTAGCCGGACGGATTCGTCAACCTGGTTTCACACTCACGCTTGATGACGCCGGACAATGGCTGCGTTCGCGTGTGGTGTGGTTAGGGATGCGTCAGCCTCCACGCGGCTTAATCCAGCTGGCGAATATGCTCCGTTCACAGGCTGCCCGCAGCGGTTGTTTTCAAAGCAATCGTCCGTTTCATCCACATATTACCTTATTGCGCGACGCCAGCGAGGCGGTGACAATCCCGCCGCCAGGTTTTAACTGGTCTTATGCGGTGACGGAGTTCACCCTTTACGCCTCCTCGTTTGCCCGTGGACGCACACGCTACACGCCGCTAAAACGCTGGGCGCTAACGCAATAACAAGGATTGTCGCAATGGAATTTTCTCCCCCTCTACAGCGCGCGACGCTAATTCAGCGTTACAAACGTTTTTTAGCCGATGTGATCACACCCGATGGTCGCGAATTAACGCTACACTGCCCGAATACGGGTGCGATGACCGGTTGTGCAACGCCTGGCGATACCGTCTGGTATTCGACTTCAGACAACACCAAACGGAAATACCCACACACCTGGGAATTAACTCAAAGCCAGAGCGGCGCATTTATTTGCGTCAACACGCTTTGGGCTAACAGGTTGACGAAAGAGGCTATCCTTAATGAATCAATTTCAGAACTGTCAGGCTATAGCTCGCTGAAAAGCGAAGTAAAATACGGCGCAGAACGCAGCCGTATTGACTTTATGTTGCAGGCGGATTCGCGTCCAGACTGCTATATTGAAGTGAAATCGGTTACGTTAGCGGAGAACGAACAGGGATATTTTCCCGATGCGGTCACTGAACGAGGTCAGAAACACCTTCGGGAGTTGATGAGCGTAGCGGCTGAAGGCCAGCGTGCGGTTATCTTTTTCGCCGTGCTGCATTCAGCCATTACACGGTTTTCACCCGCGCGCCACATCGATGAGAAATACGCGCAACTATTGTCAGAAGCTCAACAGAGGGGGGTAGAAATTCTGGCTTACAAAGCGGAAATTTCTGCTGAAGGCATGGCTCTTAAAAAATCACTGCCGGTTACATTGTAGTAAAGTAAGTAACTGGTTAATTTACATTCTGGTCGCGTGCGCAAATACGCTTTTCCTCACACAGTTGTCAAGTGTTACGTTTAGATAATTGCTATCCGGAAAAGCATCTGCTATTTATAGCGGCCTCATTTTTCCCCCGAACATGGGGATCGATAGTGCGTGTTAAGGAGAAGCAACATGCAAGAAGGGCAAAACCGTAAAACATCGTCCCTGAGTATTCTCGCCATCGCTGGGGTGGAACCATATCAGGAGAAGCCGGGCGAAGAGTATATGAATGAAGCCCAGCTGGCGCACTTCCGTCGTATTCTGGAAGCATGGCGTAATCAACTCAGGGATGAAGTCGATCGCACCGTTACACATATGCAGGATGAAGCAGCCAACTTCCCGGACCCGGTAGACCGTGCAGCCCAGGAAGAAGAGTTCAGCCTCGAACTGCGTAACCGCGATCGCGAGCGTAAGCTGATCAAAAAGATCGAGAAGACGCTGAAAAAAGTGGAAGACGAAGATTTCGGCTACTGCGAATCCTGCGGTGTTGAAATTGGTATTCGCCGTCTGGAAGCGCGCCCGACAGCCGATCTGTGCATCGACTGCAAAACGCTGGCTGAAATTCGCGAAAAACAGATGGCTGGCTAATTACAGCCGTTCCATCACGTTTACCACAGGCGGGAAATGCTCCCGCCTTATTTTTTGTTCAAAGAGATGACAGACACACACTATATTGGCCGCTTCGCCCCCTCTCCTTCCGGCGAGCTTCATTTTGGTTCTCTGATTGCTGCGCTTGGCAGCTATTTGCAGGCTCGCGCCCGGCAAGGTCGCTGGCTGGTACGTATAGAAGATATCGACCCGCCTCGTGAAGTTCCCGGTGCCGCAGAAACTATCCTGCGCCAGCTGGAACATTACGGTCTGCACTGGGACGGCGATGTTCTCTGGCAATCGCAACGTCACGACGCCTATCGTGAAGCACTCGCCTGGTTACATGAGCAAGGGCTAAGTTATTACTGCACCTGCACGCGTGCGCGTATTCAAAGCATTGGCGGTATTTACGACGGTCATTGCCGGGTGTTGCATCATGGACCAGACAACGCCGCAGTGCGTATCCGCCAGCAGCATCCGGTCACGCAATTTACTGACCAGCTGCGCGGCATTATTCACGCCGACGAAAAACTGGCACGGGAAGATTTTATTATTCATCGCCGTGATGGTTTGTTTGCCTATAACCTGGCGGTGGTGGTGGATGATCACTTCCAGGGCGTGAGCGAAATTGTCCGCGGGGCAGATTTGATCGAACCGACAGTGCGGCAAATCTCGCTGTACCAGCTTTTTGGCTGGAAAGTGCCAGATTACATTCATCTGCCGCTGGCGCTTAATCCACAAGGCGCTAAACTTTCCAAGCAGAATCATGCGCCTGCGTTGCCGAAAAGCGATCCACGCCCGGTACTAATCGCGGCACTTCAATTTCTGGGTCAGCAGGCAGAAGCACACTGGCAGGATTTCAGCGTCGAGCAAATCCTCCAGTCAGCCGTCAAAAACTGGCGGCTTACCGCCGTGCCTGAGTCAGCAATTGTAAATTCAACATTCTCAAATGCGTCATGCTGAGCTATGATTAGCCGCTATTTTTTTGTCCTGAATGATGTTTGACACTACCGAGGTGTACTATTTTTACCCGAGTCGCTAATTTTTGCCGCAAGGTGCTAAGCCGCGAGGAAAGCGAGGCTGAACAGGCAGTCGCCCGTCCACAGGTGACGGTGATCCCGCGTGAGCAGCATGCTATTTCCCGCAAAGATATCAGTGAAAATGCCCTGAAGGTAATGTACAGGCTCAATAAAGCGGGATACGAAGCCTGGCTGGTTGGCGGCGGCGTGCGCGACCTGTTACTTGGCAAAAAGCCGAAAGACTTTGACGTAACCACTAACGCCACGCCTGAGCAGGTGCGCAAACTGTTCCGTAACTGCCGCCTTGTGGGTCGCCGTTTCCGTCTGGCTCATGTGATGTTTGGCCCGGAGATTATCGAAGTTGCGACCTTCCGTGGACACCACGAAGGTAACATCAGCGACCGCACGACCTCCCAACGCGGGCAAAACGGCATGTTGCTGCGCGACAACATTTTCGGCTCCATCGAAGAAGACGCCCAGCGCCGCGATTTCACTATCAACAGCCTGTATTACAGCGTAGCGGATTTTACCGTCCGTGATTACGTTGGCGGCATGAAGGATCTGAAGGACGGCGTTATCCGTCTGATTGGTAACCCGGAAACGCGCTACCGTGAAGATCCGGTACGTATGCTGCGCGCGGTACGTTTTGCCGCCAAATTGGGTATGCGCATCAGCCCGGAAACCGCAGAACCGATCCCTCGCCTCGCTACCCTGCTGAACGATATCCCACCGGCACGCCTGTTTGAAGAATCGCTTAAACTGCTACAAGCGGGCTACGGTTACGAAACCTATAAGCTGTTGTGTGAATATCATCTGTTCCAGCCGCTGTTCCCGACCATTACCCGCTACTTCACGGAAAATGGCGACAGCCCGATGGAGCGGATCATTGAACAGGTGCTGAAGAATACCGATACGCGTATCCATAACGATATGCGCGTGAACCCGGCGTTCCTGTTTGCCGCCATGTTCTGGTACCCACTGCTGGAGACGGCACAGAAGATCGCCCAGGAAAGCGGCCTGACCTATCACGACGCTTTCGCGCTGGCGATGAACGACGTGCTGGACGAAGCCTGCCGTTCACTGGCAATCCCGAAACGTCTGACGACGTTAACCCGCGATATCTGGCAGTTGCAGTTGCGTATGTCCCGTCGTCAGGGTAAACGCGCATGGAAACTGCTGGAGCATCCTAAGTTCCGTGCGGCTTATGACCTGTTGGCCTTGCGAGCTGAAGTTGAACGTAACGCTGAACTGCAGCGTCTGGTGAAATGGTGGGGTGAGTTCCAGGTTTCCGCGCCACCAGACCAAAAAGGGATGCTCAACGAGCTGGATGAAGAACCGTCACCGCGTCGTCGTACTCGTCGTCCACGCAAACGCGCACCACGTCGTGAGGGTACCGCATGACAGTGGCGTATATTGCCATAGGCAGCAATCTGGCCTCTCCGCTGGAGCAGGTCAATGCTGCCCTGAAAGCATTAGGCGATATCCCTGAAAGCCACATTCTTACCGTTTCTTCGTTTTACCGCACCCCACCGCTGGGGCCGCAAGATCAACCCGATTACTTAAACGCAGCCGTGGCGCTGGAAACCTCTCTTGCACCTGAAGAGCTACTCAATCACACACAGCGTATTGAATTGCAGCAAGGTCGCGTCCGCAAAGCTGAACGCTGGGGACCACGCACGCTGGATCTCGACATCATGCTGTTTGGTAATGAAGTGATAAATACTGAACGCCTGACCGTTCCGCACTACGATATGAAGAATCGTGGATTTATGCTGTGGCCGCTGTTTGAAATCGCGCCGGAGTTGGTGTTTCCTGATGGGGAGATGTTGCGTCAAATCTTACATACAAGAGCATTTGACAAATTAAACAAATGGTAATTTATTTATATTGCGAATATAAATATTTTCTGAAAATCATATCTCATCTCTTTCCTTAATTACGATTTTAGTTTAAACATCTCTTTGCGGAAATAATATAACTTCCTATAAATAAATATCAATCCCATCTCCATACCCTAACCAATTGCACTTGTGAACTTATTTTTACTTAATTTTGAATTAAGTAAATTTAATTTGTTCAAAAGCTTCTAAAGTGCACAATAGGCGACCTAATGAACAATGGTTGTAAATTTGGGTAACAAATATCATTGCTCATTAATATCTAACATTTGTTTTTCCTATTTGTGTCATGAATAGTCATTCTTCAAACATGTAGTCTGACTAATGGAATTTTATTAAAGGATTTTTATGTCTAAAAAATTAGGTTTTGCCCTGTCTGGTCTTATGCTGGCGATGGTTGCAGGTACTGCTTCTGCTGATATGGACGGCGGTCAGTTAAATATCAGTGGTCTGGTTGTTGATAACACCTGTGAAACCCGCGTTGACGGCGGTAACAAGGATGGTCTGATCCTGCTGCAAACCGCAACCGTTGGTGAAATCGATGCTGGCGTACTGAATGACACCGTTGGCGCTAAAGCTAAACCTTTCAGCATCACCGTTGACTGCAGCAAAGCAAATCCGAATCCAGGTAGCACGGCTAAAATGACCTTCGGTTCTGTTTTCTTTGGTAACAGCAAAGGGACTTTGAACAACGACATGTCTATTAACAACCCATCTGACGGCGTTAATATCGCTCTACACAATATTGATGGTTCCACTATCAAACAGGTTCAAATTAACAACCCTGGCGATGTGTATACTAAAGCCCTGGATGCAACGACAAAATCTGCTGTTTATGATTTTAAAGCGTCTTACGTTCGTGCCGTCGCAGACCAAACAGCAACTGCTGGTTATGTAAAAACTAACACTGCATACACCATTACTTATCAGTAAGTATTCACCAGTTAAATTGATTGAATGAATATACAGGGAATAATAATTTCTATTTTATATTATTCCCTGTTTTAATTAACTCTATCAGGGATGGTTTATGTTTTTTAACACCAAACATACAACAGCTTTATGCTTCGTAACCTGTATGGCTTTTAGTTCATCGTCTATTGCGGACATTGTCATTTCGGGTACTCGCGTAATATATAAAAGCGATCAAAAAAGTGTCAACGTACGTCTGGAAAATAAAGGGAATAACCCGTTGCTTGTCCAGAGTTGGTTAGATACTGGCGATGACAACGCTGAGCCGGGCAGTATTACAGTCCCTTTTACTGCCACGCCGCCAGTATCGCGTATTGATGCCAAACGTGGGCAAACAATCAAATTAATGTACACAGCCAGCACCTCACTGCCTAAAGACAGAGAGAGCGTGTTCTGGTTTAACGTACTGGAAGTTCCACCAAAACCAGATGCAGAAAAGGTCGCGAATCAAAGCCTGCTGCAACTGGCATTTCGCACACGTATAAAACTTTTCTATCGCCCGGATGGATTGAAGGGAAATCCCTCTGAAGCCCCGTTAGCCCTGAAGTGGTTCTGGTCAGGTTCAGAAGGTAAGGCGTCATTACGAGTGACCAATCCAACCCCTTACTACGTCTCTTTTAGCAGTGGTGATTTAGAAGCTAGCGGTAAACGCTATCCGATTGATGTGAAAATGATTGCACCATTTAGTGATGAGGTCATGAAAGTCAATGGCCTTAATGGCAAAGCGAATTCTGCAAAAGTGCATTTTTACGCCATTAATGACTTTGGTGGCGCAATTGAAGGTAATGCCAGGCTGTAATCAGGCAAGGATATAATTCCGCAGGAAGCATAGCGTGACTATAGAATATACTAAAAATTATCATCATCTGACCCGTATCGCCACGTTTTGCGCGCTGCTGTATTGCAATACTGCTTTCAGTGCTGAACTCGTTGAATATGACCATACCTTCCTGATGGGGCAGAATGCATCTAATATTGATCTCAGCCGGTACAGTGAAGGTAACCCCGCTATACCGGGTGTTTACGACGTCAGTGTTTATGTAAACGACCAACCAATCATTAACCAAAGTATTACATTTGTCGCAATTGAAGGAAAAAAGAACGCCCAGGCTTGTATCACATTAAAGAATTTATTGCAGTTTCATATTAATTCTCCCGATATAAATAACGAAAAAGCCGTTCTGCTTGCCAGGGATGAAACGCTCGGCAATTGCCTCAATTTGACGGAAATTATCCCTCAGGCTTCTGTTCGTTATGACGTTAACGATCAACGTCTGGATATAGACGTTCCTCAAGCCTGGGTAATGAAAAATTACCAAAACTATGTTGATCCATCGTTATGGGAAAACGGCATTAATGCGGCCATGTTGTCATACAACCTCAACGGATATCATAGTGAAACCCCTGGTCGAAAAAATGAAAGCATTTATGCTGCATTTAACGGTGGGATGAATTTAGGTGCATGGCGACTGCGTGCCTCGGGCAACTACAACTGGATGACCGATTCTGGCAGTAATTATGATTTTAAGAATCGGTATGTTCAGCGTGATATCGCCTCGCTGCGTTCTCAACTCATTCTTGGTGAGTCTTATACGACGGGCGAAACCTTTGATTCCGTCAGTATCCGAGGCATTCGTTTATACAGTGACAGCCGCATGTTGCCTCCGACTTTAGCCAGCTTTGCGCCTATCATTCATGGCGTTGCCAATACCAACGCCAAAGTCACTATTACGCAAGGTGGCTATAAGATTTATGAAACGACGGTGCCGCCAGGCGCTTTCGTCATTGATGATCTGAGTCCGTCAGGGTACGGCAGCGATCTTATTGTTACCATCGAAGAATCCGATGGCTCAAAGCGGACATTCTCGCAACCTTTCTCATCCGTTGTTCAAATGTTACGCCCTGGCGTTGGACGTTGGGATATTAGCGGCGGTCAGGTCTTAAAAGATGATATTCAGGATGAGCCTAATTTATTTCAAGCAAGCTACTACTACGGCCTGAATAACTATCTGACGGGTTATACCGGTATTCAGATAACCGATAATAACTATACCGCTGGTTTGTTAGGTCTTGGTCTGAATACTTCAGTTGGTGCATTTTCTTTCGATGTGACTCATTCCAATGTTCGTATCCCGGATGATAAAACATACCAGGGGCAAAGTTATCGTGTTTCCTGGAACAAGTTATTCGAAGAAACAAGTACTTCACTGAATATCGCGGCCTATCGCTATTCGACACAGAATTACCTTGGTCTTAATGATGCACTAACTCTAATTGATGAAGTGAAACATCCCGAACAAGATCTTGAACCGAAATCCATGCGTAATTACTCACGCATGAAAAATCAGGTTACGGTCAGTATTAACCAACCGTTGAAATTTGAGAAAAAAGATTACGGTTCATTTTATCTTTCCGGAAGTTGGTCCGATTACTGGGCTTCCGGACAAAATCGTAGCAATTACTCTATTGGCTACAGTAACAGTACATCCTGGGGCAGCTACAGTGTCAGTGCCCAGCGTTCATGGAATGAAGACGGCGACACTGACGATAGCGTTTATCTTAGTTTCACCATTCCAATTGAAAAATTACTTGGCACTGAACAACGTACTTCAGGTTTCCAGAGTATTGATACTCAAATAAGCAGTGACTTTAAGGGTAATAACCAACTCAACGTTAGCAGCAGTGGCTATAGCGATAACGCTCGCGTCAGTTATAGCGTGAATACTGGCTATACGATGAATAAAGCCAGCAAAGATTTGAGTTATGTTGGGGGTTATGCCAGCTATGAGTCACCATGGGGAACGCTGGCAGGTTCAATTTCTGCAAATAGCGATAACAGCCGTCAAGTTTCTCTCAGCACCGACGGTGGTTTTGTATTGCATAGCGGTGGACTGACTTTCAGTAATGATAGTTTTAGCGACTCCGATACACTGGCGGTAGTTCAGGCTCCAGGTGCTCAAGGAGCGCGAATAAATTATGGCAACAGTACTATCGATCGATGGGGTTATGGTGTCACCAGCGCTCTTTCTCCTTATCATGAAAACCGTATCGCGCTGGATATCAACGATCTTGAGAACGATGTTGAATTAAAAAGTACCAGTGCAGTAGCTGTACCGCGTCAGGGTTCAGTCGTCTTTGCTGATTTTGAAACCGTGCAAGGGCAATCAGCCATTATGAACATCACACGAAGTGATGGTAAAAATATTCCATTTGCTGCAGATATTTATGATGAGCAAGGCAATGTCATTGGTAATGTTGGACAGGGTGGACAAGCATTTGTTCGTGGTATTGAGCAGCAGGGAAATATCAGCATTAAATGGCTCGAACAAAGTAAACCCGTAAGTTGTCTTGCGCATTATCAACAAAGCCCAGAAGCAGAAAAAATAGCACAATCTATTATTCTGAATGGAATTCGGTGTCAGATTCAGTAACTACAAGGGACGTCAAATGATAAAAACAACGCCACATAAAATAGTGATACTGATGGGAATATTATTATCACCCTCAGTATTTGCAACGGATATTAATGTAGAGTTTACAGCCACTGTCAAAGCGACAACCTGTAACATCACACTTACTGGTAATAACGTCACGAATGATGGCAATAATAACTACACATTGAGAATCCCTAAGATGGGTCTGGATAAGATCGCGAATAAAACGACAGAATCTCAGGCTGATTTTAAACTGGTTGCCAGTGGGTGCAGCAGTGGCATCAGTTGGATTGATACCACTCTGACCGGAAATGCATCATCAAGCTCACCTAATCTTATTATACCGCAGTCTGGTGATTCATCTTCGACGACAAGTAATATCGGTATGGGTTTCAAAAAACGGACTACTGATGATGCCACTTTCCTTAAACCTAACAGTGCGGAAAAGATACGCTGGAGCACAGACGAGATGCAGCCCGATAAGGGTCTTGAAATGACCGTTGCGCTACGTGAAACAGATGCAGGGCAAGGCGTACCGGGGAATTTTCGTGCACTGGCGACGTTTAATTTCATCTATCAATAAGAAGGATAATTATGATGACATTTAAAAATTTACGTTATGGATTATCCAGCAGTGTCGTTTTGGCTGCCTCATTGTTCAGCGTACTCTCTTATGCGGCAACAGACAGTATTGGACTGACCGTTATTACTACTGTAGAAATGGGTACTTGTACCGCTACATTAGTAAATGACTCTGATCAGGACATTTCTGTTGTTGATTTTGGTGATGTATATATTTCTGAAATCAATGCCAAGACCAAAGTAAAAACATTCAAACTCAAATTCAAAGACTGTGCGGGTATCCCCAATAAAAAAGCGCAAATAAAATTAACCAAGCGAGCCACATGCGAGGGAACTGCTAATGACGGTGCGGGGTTTGCAAATGGTTCCACAGCCGCAGATAAAGCAAGTGCTGTCGCCGTTGAAGTCTGGAGCACTGTAACTCCGGCAACAGGGAGTGCAACACAATTTAGCTGTGTAACACCAGCATCACAAGAGGTAACAATCTCCACTGCAGCCAATGCGGTCGTTTATTATCCGATGAGTGCACGCCTGGTCGTGGAAAAAAATAAAACCGTAAACAATGTCACTGCGGGTAAGTTTTCTGCACCAGCCACATTTACAGTAACCTATAACTAACAGACTTACAGATTCAGGAACTATATATGCATCCCACTCAACGTAAGCTGATGAAGAGAATAATTCTGTTTCTGTCATTACTGTTTTGCATCGCCTGTCCAGCCATTGCTGGACAGGATATTGACCTTGTTGCCAATGTAAAAAACAGCACCTGCAAAAGCGGAATCAGTAACCAGGGTAATATTGATCTTGGCGTCGTTGGGGTGGGATATTTTTCAGGTAATGTTACTCCTGAAAGTTATCAACCAGGTGGAAAAGAGTTCACTATCACTGTATCCGACTGTGCATTACAGGGAACTGGCGATGTGCTAAATCAGTTACATATTGATTTTAGAGCCCTTAGCGGTGTCATGGCTGCTGGCTCTAGGCAAATATTTGCTAATGAAATTTCGTCAGGAGCAAGTAATGTAGGAGTAGTTATATTTTCTACTCAGGATTCGGCGAATACATTCAATGTTCTTAATGCTTCAGGCGGATCTCGTTCCGTTTATCCAGTAATGTCGGATGACATGAATGGTTCATCCTGGAAATTTAGCACCCGAATGCAAAAAATCGATCCTGCATTGAGTGTTACATCTGGTCAACTTATGAGCCATGTGTTAGTGGATATTTACTACGAATAACAAACAAAAACAGCGCAAACCATAACAATAAAGAAACATTGGAGTAAAAATGAAGACTATCTTCAGGTACATTCTTTTTTTAGCACTGTATTCTTGTTGTAATACAGTCAGTGCATATACAAGTTTTATTGTGGGAAATAATGCAGGAGTTGATAACTATCGAGGCCCCTCCACTGCCGCACAGATGACCTTTAATTACACATCAACAGCAAGCAACTTGGTTTTTTATAAACCCACGCAGCTCGGCCCGACTGGGGTAAAAATGTACTGGTCATACCTGGATACAGGTACCGGTGGTGGTATTCTTTACTGCAATACATCTGGCAGAGCGAATCCTGGTCCAATAACTATTGAAAATGCCATGGTCTATTCAGGTAAAGATTATGGCGGACATAAACTATTTAATACATCTGTTCCTGGTCTGTATTACACCATGTTAATATCAAGGGTCTGGTCTGCATACGATACAATAACTGACATTCAATCGCCAGGAATCTATATCGGAGATCCTTCCAACCAAGAATTTTTCTTTTCCGTCACAGACAGCGATCTACAAACTAAGGGTTGCAACAAAGCAGACGACTACGATAAGTTTTGGGCTATTGGTGGTATAGTACACAACATAACTGTTGAATTTTATACAGATACTAATTTCGATCCTACACTTAATCAGCAAGTCCAGTTATCCAGTTCATCAAATTACCTTTATTCGTTTAAGGCCTACAGTCCTGGTACAAAAGTTGTAGATCACAGCAACCACATTTATGTCAATTTCACACTGAATAATGTCAAATTAACCTTACCAACATGTTTTACCTCCATACTTACCGGGCCATCAGTCAATGGTTCAACGGTTAGAATGGGAGAATATAGCTCTGGGACAATTAAAAATGGCGCTTCACCTGTTCCCTTTGATATCTCGCTTCAGAATTGTATTCGTGTGCGTAATATTGAAACAAAACTCGTCACTGGAAAAGTAGGTACTCAAAACACACAACTGCTTGGTAATACGCTTACTGGAAGCACTGCCGCCAAAGGCGTTGGCGTACTCATTGAAGGTTTAGCAACCAGTAAAAATCCGCTAATGACATTAAAACCTAATGATACGAATTCTGTTTATATAGATTATGAAACCGAAGATGACACCTCCGATGGGGTTTACCCTAATCAAGGTAACGGCACATCACAGCCTCTTCATTTCCAGGCAACATTAAAGCAAGACGGGAATATTGCTATCGAACCCGGCGAATTTAAAGCCACCAGTACTTTCCAGGTAACCTATCCCTGATAACGTAGCAGCACTGTCACCTTCTGGCAGTGCTGCTACGGATAAATCATTGCCCCCACCAATGTGACTGATAAAATGCCAGACAGCACAACATCAATTTATCAGGATACGTTATGAAACCGACCACCATCTCCTTACTGCAGAAGTACAAACAGGAAAAAAAACGTTTCGCGACCA
>OGXH01000053.1_pt1 | contig 54725 bp, 49 predicted proteins | sample 1576241 | NCBI WGS metagenome assembly OGXH01 (sample SAMEA3541529, study PRJEB24748) | human gut metagenome | biome: human gut; feature: human-associated habitat; material: faeces | place: China | collected 2012
CTCATACAGGCGGCGGGGAATCAAAGGAGACTTTTTGATGAAAATTCTGGTTGCGTGCTTTTCCCTTACTGGAAAAACAGAGCTGATCGCTAAAAAATTGGCTAAGTCTCTTGGGGCCGATTATGTGTCTCTGGAACCGGTGAAGTGGAAATCCAAGTTTGCCGCCTATACGGTGGGCCTCATGCTGGCGCAGCGCCGGAGGGCGGTGGAGATTTTACCCCTGGAGGACGTGGATGTGGATTCCTACGACTGCGTGGTGGTCTCCGGCCCGGTCTGGGGAGGCGCTCCGGCGCCGGTGCTCAACGGGTTTATCCGTCAGTACCAGCTGGAGGGAAAGCAAACCTACGGCCTGCTTTCCTGCGGCCTGGAGGGAAAATCCGCGTCGAAGCTTTTGCGGGCGGAGTTGGAGGCTGCGGGCACCAGATGCCGGTCAGTCATTACCGTGAAGGCGGAGAATGAAACCTTGGAGGCCCTGGAAATGGGAAAAATTGAGTTTTTGATGCGTGAAAACGGGAAAATTATTTTACAGGTAAGTGAAAAGCACCGCAGGAAAAAGAACCTGACGGAAAATCAGGTTCAGGATGCGGTTTCTGTTTGCCATTGAGCCACGTCCTTTCTAAATTTTGGTACAAAAAAACTGCTGTAAAATGTTCGATTTTTACAACAGTCTGTTTCATGTTTTATTCAATTTTGGGTGTAATTACCCATAGCAAATTGTAGCAAAAACGGCAGGAAAGGTCAATGTATTTCGATGGAAGACCGAAGAAAAATCAAGAGAGGGTTAGGGATACTTCCCTATGGAAATTCAACCACACAGACGATAGGAAAGTGTGGGGGATTTCGCCTGTGTCATGACACAGGCAGTGCTTGCTAAGGTTGTTTTTGGCACTCCTGGAGGGTGTGCCGGATGTTTTATTAGTTTAGAAAAAGTAAATAAAGACTTGACGTTTAAATCTTACACGCGTAAGATATGAGGTGATATCAATTTCAAATTTTAAAATGGAATGGAGGAAGGCACATGAAAATACAGAGAAAAATATGGAACTATATATTGATACTTGTACTTGGTATGATGGGCATGATTACAATTATCTTCTTTTTAGTTGAGAAATTGCTGCTGGGGGACGGGAGATGTTATATACCGCAGAGAGCAATTATGATTGCTTTGATGTTATGCGTGTTTTGGCAGGTAGCATTGATAACAGTGGCATGTCTGTTAGGAAGGCGGATTAAAAAGATTTTTCATGGTGTAGTCAAAATGATGATGACGATAGTAACCGTTTCCGGTACTCTTTGTCTTGTTTTGTTTCTCGCATGGAATTGGTTGATATATAGTTTTAAGTTTGATGAAAAAGTAGAGCAATATGATGAACATATCGCTTTATATGTGAATAATACATTTGTAAGAACCAGATTTAGATATCCGCATTATATGTATGAAGAAAACTGGTTAATCATGAGAACGTTAAGTGATGATGAATTGCAGGAGGCAGTTTTGAAATATGGTGATCCAGATGATTATTATAATTAACATAGGAAATTTGATAGAATTTATAGATTCAAATTTTTGAAATACAATGGAAAAAATTTTTGGATTGAAATCTTACAACTGTAAGAAAAGGAGATGCTATGACGAAAAAAAAGAAAAAAAGCAGGATATACATTATATGGATCGTGAATTTATGTTTGATTACAGCTGTGGTTGCCTTTTTTGTATGGTATGAAAGTGTACCTGATGTATCACCGGAGAAGGTTCTTAAAACATATATGGCTCATATTTCAAATCGAGAATATGAACAAATGTATGAAATGATTGATGCAGGAATATCTGGGAATATCAGTCAGGAAGATTTTATGAAACGTAATTCTGCTATTTATGAGGGAATTGGTGTAGATAATATTAAAATTCATATTACATCTTATGATAAAGAACAAAAAGAGATATGTTATGAAACATCTATGGATACTGTTGCAGGAAATGTAACTTTTGAAAATAATGTATCATTTATACAAGAAAAAGGAACGTACAAATTGGTATGGAGCGATTCTTTAATATTCCCAGAGTTGGATTCTACGGATAAAGTCAAAGTATCTGTAACAAATGCTGAGAGGGGACAGATTTTAGACCGAAATGGACGTGTGCTTGCAGGCAAGGGGGTGGCTTCTTCTGTGGGTGTAGTTCCAGGTAAATTGGAGAATAGAGATGATGCTATTAGTCAGCTTGCAGACTTGTTGGAAATGAAGGTGGAAGATATAGAACGGAAATTATCAGCTAAATGGGTAAAAGAAGATTCATTTGTACCATTAAAAACAATACCAAAGGTTGATGAATTAAAATTACTGTCGCTTGAGCCAGATAAAGAAACACTAGCTGAAAAAGAAAGACATGAAAAATTATTAGAAATTCCGGGTGTGAAAATTTCAGATATCGGTATAAGGGAGTACCCGCTCGGTGAGGCTGCCGCACATTTAGTGGGATATGTTCAAAACGTTACAGCAGAAGATCTAGAAGAACATGACGGGGAAGGATATACATCGAACAGTGTTATTGGAAAAAGTGGAATGGAAGGATTATTTGAAAAAGAATTAAAGGGACAGAATGGGTGTTCTATTACTATTGTTGATTCAAATGGCAATAAGAAAAAAATCATAGTAAGCACGATTGTAGAAAATGGAAAAGATATAAAACTAACGATAGATTCGAATTTGCAAAAAGAATTATATGAACAATTTAAAGATGATAAGAGCTGTTCAGTTGCTATGAATCAGTATACGGGAGAAGTATTGGCTTTAGTCAGTACACCTTCATATGATAACAACGATTTTATTAGGGGCATGTCAAGTGAAAAGTGGAATGCGCTGAATGAAGATGAGAACAAACCTATGTATAATCGTTTTCGACAGGTCTGGTGTCCAGGCTCTACGTTTAAGCCAATCATAGCTGCTATTGGATTAACAACGGGGGCGATTGATCCTAACGAGGATTATGGAAATGAAGGTTTGAGCTGGCAGAAAGATTCATCATGGGGGTCTTATCATGTAACGACGCTTCATGCCTATGAGCCAGTTATTTTAAAAAATGCTTTGATATATTCAGACAATATTTATTTTGCCAAGGCGGCATTAAAAATTGGTGAAAGAGATATGGAAAGTTCATTGACAAAATTGGGATTCAATGAAGAACTTCCGTTTGATATTAAAGTGGCGAAATCGCAGTTTTCTAACACAGATAAAATTGAGAAAGAGATACAGTTGGCTGATAGTGGGTATGGACAAGGTCAGATTCTTGTAAATCCTTTGCATATGGCTTGTATATATTCTGCATTTTGCAATGAAGGAAATATGATAAAACCATATCTTACATATAAGGAAGATGCGATACCGAACGTTTGGATCACAGCGGCATTTACAAAGGATGCAGCACAGATGGTTTTGGAGGATACAAAAGAAGTCATAAACAATCCTCATGGTACTGGCTATGCAGCATGCAGAACGGATATTACATTGGCTGGAAAAACAGGAACTGCAGAAATCAAAGCGTCAAAAGAAGATACAACAGGAACGGAATTGGGATGGTTTTCTGTTTTTACAACGGATGAAAATATGGATCGTCCTATTATGATTATTAGTATGGTAGAAGATGTAAAGGGAAGAGGTGGAAGTGGTTATGTTGTCAAAAAAGATAGTCAGGTTCTTGAAAAGTGGTTGTCTGATAATTAGTATAGGATTTTTGATGGAAATTTCGGGATGTAAAGGGAATACAGAAGAACCAGTAGCTTCTGAATCTGTTGAAATTGTCGATGAGAGAAAAATAGATGACAATTTTATAAACATTCCGATAGATATTTATGTGGAAGCTGCAAAAAACAATGAACTAACGGATATGGAAACCGTATGTAAAGTCATAAAAAGATTCGGGGAATGTGGATATGCAGCGGTTGATTGTGAAAATCGAGTTGATATGACACAAATGCAAAGTGTGATGGATTTTTGTGATTCGGTAGAGAACCAGAAAGAAGCAGAAGTGACAATTATCCAAGTGAGTAGTTTGGGAGGATTTTCAGTCTATCATTTACAGACAGAAAATGGAGTGGTTCATGTGAAAAGATGTTACTACGGATATAAAGATGGAATTATGAAAAGTGAAGATGAGGGTGAATATCAAACCGATCATTGGAGATATACCGATGATGGATATCTGATGTTTTCTGGAACTTATTTTTCAGAAGAATTGTATGTATTAACATTAAGTTCTGCAGAAGAGCATGTAGCATTTCGTATACTGCCATTGGATGCAAAGTGTCGGGAATTAAATGAAAAATATCTTTTGCCAATAGGATATGAGTTAAATAATATGTTTTTAGTGGATTGGAATGAGGATGATTTTGGAGAACTGAATTTCTATGACATGTTTGATTTGTTGTATCCAAAGTTGCATAATGAAAAATTTCCATATGTAGCAGATGATAACTTAGGCATAGGTGCAGTTTATCATATTCCTAAAACAGAGTTTGAAAATGTAATTATGGAATATTTTAATATCGACAGTGATAAATTGCAGAAAAAAACTATTTACGATTATCAAACTCAAACATACGAATATAAACCAAGAGGATTTTATGAGATAGAGTATCCAGAATATCCATATTCCGAGGTGGTTGGGTATACGGAACATTCGGATGGAACGATTACGCTCAATGTTCATGTAGTATATCCGTATGCAGGAGATTCTGATGTATATATGCATGATGTTACGGTCAGACCGTTATCTGATGGTAGAGTACAGTATGTATCAAATTACATTGTTTCAGAGGAAGAAAATAACAACATTACATGGCATACGCCACGCTTAACCGAAGATGAATGGAATGATATATATGGAGGACAGTAATGGAAGATATAAAATGGTTTATAAAAAAGTTTGGAATCATTTTTGTTATCCTCTTGGTGATGATTGTAAGTGTAGGAATCTTTTTTGAGAAGAACGTGAGAAAATCATCAGCAGAGGAAACATGGGAAAAGCCAGTACAGATATCAGATATAGAGTTTTGGCAGGAGGAGTCTGATTACGAGAGGGAAAATGAAGATAATTCGCCGTATTGGATTATTCCACAATCAAAAAGTTTACTGTCTGAAGAAGAGAGCAAAAATATCCAAAATGAAGCACTAACTGCGGCAGAACTGGTGAAGGTGGTATATAAGGATATTGTAATTATAGATGATGTACCTGCCTATGCTTCTGGAATTGATGGTTTTACAAATGAACAGGGAGAACAGGTTATAAAAATACTTGGAAAAAGTGGATATGTATGCGTTAAAGAAAATGTAGAGATGCAAAATTATGATAAATTGCAAAATTTCTATAAAAGTTATCTTATTGGTCAGGATACATTGATAACAGTATTTGTGGTTCAAGCTGATGGATTGCTTGGCGCACAGACATTTGTCTATCGAAATGAAAAGTTGCAAAGTTACTATGTAGGTATTCGATGGAGAGAGGGCGGAGAACCAGAGATACTTGGAACTTCGGTAAGTGATTTGTCAGAAATTAAATTTACTGAAAAAGGATATTTTATTTATACGTTTGAAAATCCAGTTGCGCATGCAGGATTGAGAGAATATTGGAGAGTAAAGTTACTTCCAGAAAAATGCAGAGAACTTACAGAAAAATATATAGCTGGTCTTAGTTATGTAAATTATAATATGCTGGTTGTAAACTGGGATAGCAGTAATGTGGAAGATATATTGATGCCTTGCATGTTTGAGGATATTTATCGAATTTATACAGGGAAAAATTTAAAAACGGACAATGGGGAGATTCCAGCAGAAGAATACGAGAAAATAATGACTACATATTTCCCGGTATCCACGGAACAACTAAGAAAATATTGTAAATATAACGTAAAAAGTAATAGCTATGAATATGACATGATTTCTGCCAGCCCATATCCACCGTTTGGAGAAGTGGTTGATTATACGGAAAACTCTGATGGAACGATTACTCTGATTGTAGATGGAGTATGGGCAGATTATAATTCCGACTGCGCATTTACAAATCGAATTGTGGTTCAGCCATTTGAAGATGGAACTTTTAGATATTTAGCCAATTCTATTGAACAAAAAGAATTGGAATTGCCAGTCATAGCAAGAATGAATCCTTAATGTGGCTGGAAGGAAAGGACGATATTTATGAAAAAGCGTATTTGGTTCATTGTGCTGATCAGTTGTTTATTATGTGGATGTATAAGACGAGGTAGGACATTGGACAGTCAGTTGATGGATAGTAGAGAGGTTGATTTTTCGGAAGAAAATGAGAACAACAAAGAAGATATTACAGAACAGTGGGAAAAAGGTTATGACCTTCCAATAAATGAGACAGAAAGAAAAGAAGCAGAGGATGAGTGTAAAAAGGTTTTAGTGCTTATTTCTGATATTTATATTCTGGCAGATAAAGGGGATGCAGTCAATCCAGTTCTGGATGATAAGACAATCTATAAAATGCAGGATCGCATAAAAGAAAAAGGATATCCGGTTACAACGATGAAAGCATATGCAGCAATGGAAAATTATAAAAGAGTTGAAGCTTTTCTTAAAAACTGTCAGGACGAGAAGGAAGGTTCGGTAGTGCTTTATGAGTTACATTCGGACGGAGGCATTGGCAGAGATAAATTTATTTTTGATGGAAAAGATATGTATTTAATAAGTGCATGTGCTACATGGAACAGCAATGATACCTACGGAATGTCCTATATATCTTATGCAAGGATAAAAGAGTGGAAGTATACAGAGAAAGGATGGTTTGGGTATGAGTTATGTGTTCCAGAACCACCGGAAGTTACCGAGATTGTTGATGGAAGTTGTTTGGTAAGAATAAAACCAATGACTAAGGAACAAAGGGAAATGTCAGAAAAATGTGTACAAGGTCTGGGGTATCAGGGAAATAATCTTTTATGCTCGAATTGGGATACTGACCATATGGAAAAACTGGATTATAATGGAATGTATGAATATCTGTTTGCCATGAAATATCACAAGGCGTTTGATGCCGAGGATTATCCAAATGGAATACCAAAAGAAGAATTTGAGAGTTTGATCATGGAATATCTTCCAGTAACAGCAGAGCAAATACGGGAGTATGCAGAATTTGATGAGAAAAACCAGACATATTATTGGGCACGACTTGGGTGTCTCAATTATGCGCCTACTTTCTTTGGAACGTCTCTGCCGGAGGTTGTCAATATCAAAGAAAATGAGAATGGGACAATCACATTAACAGTTGAAGCGGTTTGTGATATGGTCATTTGTGATGATGCGGTTATAATCCATGAACTTATAGTAAAGTTTGCTGATGATGGTAGCTTTCAATATTTGGGAAATGAAATCCTTAATAATGGAATTGAGGAGATACCTGCCTATCAATACCGTATTTGTAAAGGGTAATGTAGTAAGGATCATAGATACAAAATAAGGAAGGAAAAAACATGAGGAAAAAAATAATAATTATTATAGTTGTGATGTTGATACTTTTAGGATGCACAATGCTTATCGTTAAGAATAACGACAATGAGAAAGGAGAAATGCTTTCGATTCCTGTAAATAACAATGAATTGCTTGTTTGTTCAGAAGAAGGGTATAATTCCATAAAGGTTTATAGGCAGGAGAATCAGATAGTTGTATATGCGGAATCAGAATCAGCTTTTTTTGAAGGGACGCAATTTTCAGTAGGAATTTCAGGAGAAATAACACCAGAGAATGTGGAAATCATTTGGATGACAATTAGTGGTAGTACAGAACAGGTAGAAGATAATGACCGTATCATTGCTGAGGTAAAAATAACTGACAATGGCGAGTTAATATGCGATACAAAGATTAATTTTGCAAAAAAGGCATTTGAAGCAGTTGAGGATGTGTTGAAGCAGACAGCTCAATAAAAGGGGTCTTATAATTATGAAAAATTTTTTGAAAATTATGCTATGTATCATAGGTTCAATTCTTGTAGTGGTTATAGTTTTTGTATTTTTTATCTCGTATACGGCAAATTACAAGAAGACAACTTGCGATACATCTGTTTCGCCAGATGGAAAACACGAATTAGTACTTCAAGCAATTGGAGAACCCAAATTCCCATTTGGTTCGGCAAGTGGAAGATTAGTTCTTATGGAAGAAAAAGATAAGATAGCTCAAGCCGATTTTGAATTGCGAAATGATGGTGGAAGTATCACAAGTAATTGTTGGATAGTTACATGGTATGAGAACTATGTAAAAGTGATTCTATCAGGAGAAGAACAATTTGATGAGCAGATTATTTTGAATTTTGATGGTACGGTAGATATGAAACAGTTGCCTGATACAGAAGTTGCAGAGCAAGAAAATGATATATCTGTTGAATATACCACGAAGCCTGATAGCATTGATCTGGGAGAATCAAATCAAAAAAATATTACAGAGCAGGTAGATAAAGCGAAAAAAGCAGAAAGCTGGACAATGGATGAAAGTAATGGAACCATGTATTTCTTTTTGGATGAACAGAATGGATGGCGTTTAGTGGTAGTAGATGCGGCTGCTGGAAGTAGATTTTACGTTATGGAACGGACTACTGATGGCGGTGATACTTGGGAGCGAATTAACGAAGATCCTTTTGATAATCAAGCAGGCGTTGCTGAAGGGGTGATGTTTTTGGATGATAATTTTGGAATTGCAGGACTTGCAGGTGCATCTCAGTCTCATTCTACACTATATATTACAAAAGATGGAGGAAGATCATTTGGTGAGATAAAATTGCCAATGAGTACGGTTACTGAATTACCAGAATCTGCAAAAGAATATGGATTTACAGTAGAGGATTATGATTATTTAAATATGCCTCAAATAGGTGCTACAACATTGATAATAATGGTTACAACAGATAAAGGGGATAACGATGGAATTGTATTTGAATCAGAAGATGGTGGAGACACATGGAAATATAGAGGGGTAACTCAAAATTAGTAGTATTATTATAAATTGGGTAAAGGTTCAGTGGTATTGGCCTTTACCCAATTTTTTCCATGATAGTAGAAAGTTAGCTGTACAGGAGATACTTTATTGTGTCCAGATATTCATGTCAGATAATATAGACATGGTTATTTCAGCAGCATTACTTCCGGTAGCGTTGTTATCGGCTCCAATATTAGTAGCAAAAAAGTATGTATTATTTACGATTTCGATATAGCCGATAAACCAGCCATTCACATCTTGTCCACCTACACGTCCGGTTCCTGTTTTTCCGTAGAATTTTCCAGTATTGGAAGAGGAAAGGCAGATGGAGTCTTTTACAGCATTGATATTTTCAGAAGAAAAACCTAAGCTATTGTTTTGCAGTTTCATCAAAAGTTCAACTTGCTCCACTGGGGAAATCTTTAAGGAGGATTCCAGCCAATAAGTGGAGAGATCGCCACTCACATTTTCATTTCCATATCCGATTTGCTGAATATAGTTGTAAATGTTAGTGGATGCAAGTTGTTCGTCTATTGATTGGAAATACCAGTTAACAGAGGATGTCATCGCAGACTGTAAGGTCTGATCAGCGTTCCATGCTTCAAACGGATAGTTTTCTCCATTCCATGCAATCAAGGAATCTTCTGGTGTAATGACACATTCTTCCAATCCAAATAAAGCATCATATATCTTGTAAGTGGAATCCGGCGCAACTCGTAGCGTAGCATGTTCTATATCATGTATGCTCCAGGCATCATTTCCCAGATCGTATAAAACAAAGCTTCCTTCGTATTTTCCAAAGTATTTAGAAAAATCTACATATGAAATATTTTCTGAGGAAGATTTCCATTGGTAGTGACTTTCGTCCGCTGCATATGTAGAAATAAAAGGTGTAAGTCCCATTATTAGAACTGTGGTCAGTATAAAAGCAGTCATGCCTTTTAACTTCTTGTAAAACGTTGGTTTCTCATAAGAAGCGATGTTGATAATGCGACGCTTTATTTGTTTCATGTTTCCGCTAAGGCTGGCAGCAAACGGAAAAGGAGAAATGGAGACCTTTTCTATAAAGTTAATCAGCGTATTTCCATAATTCTCATAATCGTCTTCTTCCAGCATTTTTAGAACAGAAGTGTCACAGGCAACTTCTCTGTCATTACGCATTTCTCTTAGCGCAAACCAGACAAAGGGGTTAAACCAATAAAGCACTCCGGCAAAGTTCATAAGATAATTGGCAATGGCATCCTTATGTCTGTAGTGTTGCAGTTCATGCAATAGCATATATCTCATATCAGATTCATGATAATCTGAGATTAAATGAATTGGCAGATAAATACATGGCTTCAAAAATCCTACGATAATAGGTGATTTCAAAAAAGCGGTACTGTACACAGGAATATTCCTTGTTATTTTCATCTCATTCAAGCATTTGTTATACAGTCTGCGAACCTCTGGGTTCTGAAGGGGGAGCGCAGATCTCTTTATTATGCGTAAACGAAGAGAAGATTTGATTACCAATATCATCATCGCAAGCATTCCCACAATCCATATACCTAATAAAATATATCCGGTAACGGATGGCGTGTCTTTATTTACAGAAAGGGCAAAGTCATTCATCCAATTTGTAGTACCAGATAAACCGGTATCCATAACATTATTTGCATCAACATCGGCATGAGAAGCGGAAGAGTTTCTTACGCTACTGAGCCATGAGAAAATTTGCGGAAAACTAATTAGACGGAAGGGGATAAAAGGCACTGCTAAAAGTCCGAGTAACAGCAACCATAGATTATACTGCATCCGGCTGGACAAGTTGTTTCTGAATACCCATTTGGCTATCAAAAGAATTCCAACGATACCGCTGATAAATACATTGCATAATAAAAAGCGTATCATGAAATTAGCCATGTTAATCGCCTCCTTTTTTGGAACTCTTGGAAAGAAGGGAGCGAAGTGTTTCAATTTCTGTTTCAGACAGTTTATCGTTTTCTATGTATGCAGATAGCATAGAGGTAATGTCACCATTATAGTAGCGATTCAAGAAAGAATTACTTTCTTGACTAATATATTCACACTCTTTTACTAACGGTGTGTAAACAAAAACACGACTTTGTTTTTCATAAGTGAGAACACCCTTGGTCACAAGACGCTTAATGAGCGTTTGGATAGTTTTGGGACTCCAGTTTGTTGTTTGTAGTAATTTTTCTGTTATTTCATTGGTGTTAATGGGGGCATATTTCCATACAATTTTCATAACTTCAAATTCTGCTTCCGAAATTTGTGGTAAATTCTTCATGTAAATCACTCCTTAAATCTTACGCCTGTAATAAAAATAGTATATTCTGTATTTGTTGAAATGTCAATTTTGGAAAAATAGTTGACTGTAAATCTTACTTATGTAATAATTGAACTATTACATAAGTAAGATTTGAGGAGGTGGAAAGTTATGGGGAAAATGTTGCTGTTGTCATTTGAAAATAGTGAAGATGATGTTATTAGCGAGATATTAAGCATATTAGAAAATAAGCAAATGAAAATATGTGAAAATAAGAACATAAAAAAATGCTTAGAATTTCAGGGATTAACAATAAATGCTGAAAGACGGTTGGCGGTAAAAGGAAACAAAGAAATAGAATTTACTTTTACGGAATTTGAAATTCTTTTACTGTTAGCGCAAAATGCTGGAATGGTATTTAGCAAGGAGACAATATATAATATTGTTTGGAAAGAGCCATATTTTGGTGATTATAATATTGTCATGAGCCATATCCGCAACCTGCGTGGAAAAATAGAAGATAAACTTATATTTAATAATGTTTTGGAATTAAATCAGTTTGATTTTTCAAAGGATTAATAACGATGTATCATGTTTGTTGACTAAGAGTTCAGCTGCCTTGAATTTGACATGAACAGGGACACGATCAGCTGGATTCGGAGAAAAATCGAATACAGGAGGTCGCTTATGGAACACTTACCGAAGAAAAACCTGCCAAAACGGCATCATCTATACGCTGGTCGGTGACTATTACATTCCAGACTTACAGTTTCCGGAAGAAAACCGCCCCATTGGGATTTGGGGGCGTATGCACAAAGCCTATCTGGAGTTGTACCGCCCAGCCCGGTATAATGACCTGATTTTGTCCGGCAAACTATGGACATATCTGGCAGATCTGAATGAGCAGGCACAGAACCGGCTGGATTATATCATTGTCCAGGTGAAAGAAGCCGAAGGAATAACGGAGGAAGTGAAAGCTTGTGATCAGATGGCGTGGGTTAGGGCAATGAACAGCATTCGCAATCGGGCAGAAGAAATCATTCGGTCTGAAATAATTCGTATTCTCTTGTAATCTTTTCAAATTCACGGATGAGTGATTTGATCTCTGTTTTAGAGACTTTCAGTAATTTTAAGTAGTAACAGATAAGGATGATGTAATCGCCGATACTGTTCTTTGGAAATGTCACCATTCGCAAGCACCTGATTTGCCTGTTCTGCAGCAGTCTTGAGAGTAGCGAGCTTTTCCTTTGTTTCACTGACGGCACTGGAGAGGAGCTTCTGCTTCTGGGCAAGTAGCTCGGTGTTGCCTGGATCCAGTTTCAGGAGTTTTTCGACATCCTTGAGCTGACTCTGCGTATTCTTGATTTCTGAATTGACACCCTTTAAGGCACTCTGAAGCTTGGTAGTATCGCCACCGATCTCGACCGTGATACCCTTAATTCTACTTCCCGCCATAACGCACCTCCTCTCTGAAAAATGGGCATAAAAATTGCCCGGCATTTCTGCCGAGCATGAAGAAAGCACCGATCAGATTTCTCCGACCGATGCTAATAAACTGCTATTCTATTGAGATTTACAAATTGGAAGCTGCCATGCAATTATTTGTCATTTTCCAAAGAGGTAATGATTGCAGCCCCCATTACAACAATTGAAAGAATTGGACCGAGCTGAGGCCAATTCATTATTTCGGCTCCAAATACTGTGCCAAGGTATCCCAAGATAATAGCAATAATGGAAGAAATAGCTGCTTTTTTCATTTATTCGTACTCCTTTGTTAACTTCCGATTTTGAGATTATTTCTTAAATAGCTCAGAATGTGAACCAAGGCGATAAAGCATCAAAACAAGAACACCTCCATTCAAGTATAGTATACTCAAATGCGCGTCTAATGTCAACACACTGTCATTATATAAGATACATACCTAAAATGAAAAAGATGCAATTTCTGATTTTTATGGTATACTGGGAATAAAATGATGTGATCGTTTATGCATACACAAAACAGAAAGGAGTCTGCCATGGATATAACAGGAGTAGGAAACCTATCATGTTTATATAATTATGGAATTTCGGACAGCGATACCAGACATGTCACAGGAAAAGAAAACTGCATCGGAAGCGTAGATGAAAATGGGAAACAGAAGGAATGCCAGACCTGTAAAAACCGCAAATATGTCGACGGATCAGATGAAGCAAATGTATCGTTTAAGAGTGCCGCGCATGTTTCCTAAAAAGATTTAAAGGTAACCGATGGGATAAAGGCGCGGGAGGATCATGTGGATATGCAGGTGTAGTCGATGTATGTAGTTTACACTGACTAATGGGTATAACAGCTGTTGCCCTGTATGCACCAGTCAAAGTTGAAAATTGCATAAATGGCAGAAATATGTTACCATAAACATAGACTATTGACAGAAGGTATATGGAGTGGAAGCGATGGAAAAACAGGAATTTTGCATGGAAAAATCTCAGATATTTCAGGAGATGATCAGTCGTATTTCAAAATTATCTCAGGACAGTTATTTAATGGTTACTGATATGCAGCATAATTTAACATTTGTTCCAGAAAGTACTGCAGAATTTCTGGGGATTCCATCGGGATGGTGTGAAGATGGATATAAAATAGTGCTGGAAAAGAGCGTACACCCATATGACTGCCCGGAATATACGGAAGAGATGAAAAAACGTCTGCGGGGGATCAATCTGGAGAACGATCTGTACATCCGTATGGGAAAAGACAAAAAGTATGTGATGACGCAGATTATAACGGATATGATTTTAGAGCAGGGCAAAAACAGATATTTTATTGTTCTGCTTCGGAATCAGAATGTGATTCCGGAAATTGATCCGTTGACGGATCTTTATGGTCAGGTCAAATTTGAAAAAGATATTGTGGATTATATTCAGCAGGGACGAAAAGTAGCTGTTTTGGAAATTGAAATTGATCATATGAATGATATCAATATATTGTACGGAACAAATTACAGCGACCGGATTCAAAAGGTTCTTGCATACCGGTTTATTTACATGATGGATGCAGATAAAGCAGTTTATCGTATGGGAAATTCCAATTACGCATTTATTTTGAGGGATGCCAGCCGTGAAGAGGCTGCGGCATTTCTGGAGAAGATTCGTGCGCGGCTGGAGGAAAGTGTTGTCTTAGAAAACAACCATTTTGACCTGAAGATATATGCCAGTGGGATAATTCTTGATCATTATGAGGGAGAAATTTCCACGGTACAGAGTAAGCTGGAATATGTTTTAGGAAAAATGCGTACCAGACGGGATCATAAGTTAATGTTCTTTAATGATCTGGTACAGATCAATGGGGACGTGGATCTGGATCTGATGAAGGTAATTCATCAGTCTGTGCTGAACCAATGTGACGGATTTTATGTGGAGTATCAGCCTGTCGTACATGCACAGACAGGAGAGATTGTCGGAGCGGAAGCACTGGTCCGCTGGAAAAAGGAGCCATATGGTATTGTGCCACCGGGAATGTTTATTGACTGGCTGGAAAGCAATCCATGTATGTATGATCTGGGAAATTTTGTTTTGAAACAGGCATTGACGGATGCTGTGGAGTTTCGAAAATCAAATCCGGATTTTTTTATTAATGTCAATATGTCCGCAAAACAGCTGGAAAGGAAAACGTTCTGTGGTGTTGTCATGGCATTGTTGAAAGAAACAGGTTTTCCGGCGGGGCAGTTGTGTCTGGAACTGACAGAGCGGTGTAGAAGCATGCCGGTCAGCGTTATGGAAGAAAAACTGTTGTACCTCAAACAACATGGAGTGAGACTTGCAATGGATGATTACGGTACGGGAAGTGCATCTTCAAGTGTCCTGCTGCAGACCCCGATGGATGAGATAAAGATTGACATGAGTTTTATCCGTGGAATTACGGATAATCAGACCAAACAGGCACTGGTGCGCAGCATGGTTGATTTTGCAAATAAAGCGGATTTAAAGAGCTGCCTGGAAGGGGTAGAGGATGAAAAGCTGCAGAATTATCTGCGTTCCTTTGGAGCCACATGGTTTCAGGGGTATTATTATTCCAAACCGGTTCAGGCAGCTGCAATGCAAAAATTGTTAAACATGGAAAATTGATAATTAGTCGGCGATGAGCAGATCAACGCCGGCTTTTTCATAGATTTCTTTTGTATTTTCGGATAATCCGGAGTCAGTGATTACCAGATTCAGATCATCAATAGAGGCATAGCTGGAGATGGATGAGGTGTCAAATTTGGTGTGGTCAATCAATGCAATTGTTTTAGCAGAAGCCTTGATACACATGCGTTTTAAATCTGCTTCGTAGATACTGAAATCGGTAAGTCCGTTTTCAACGGAGAAGCCGCGTGCAGAGACAAATGCAATGTCCGTATGAATTTTCTGCAGCAGATCCACACCGAGGAGACCTTCAATGGAAGAAGAGGCAGAGGTAACGATTCCGCCGGTCAGGATAACGGTGATCCCGGGGATATCCTTCAGAGCCAGTGCAAGGTCAATGCCGTTTGTAATAACGGTAAGTTCTGTAAAGCCGGTCAGTTTCATGCCAAGTGTATAGGCAGTGGAGCTGGCATCTAAAAAGATGCACATGTGATCTTTTACCATGTGGATGGCATTTGCAGCAATTGCCTCTTTTTCTTTTTTATTTTCCAGTGCACGTTCATGAAAGAAATAGGCTTTTCCGGTAAGTTCTTTATTGTCTGCGGAGTTATCGTGGTAGAGTGCGCCTCCATGTGTTTTGGTCAGAAGTTTTTCTTTATCCATCTGGTTTAAATCGGTACGGATGGTTGTGGTGGAAACTCCAAGCATTTCACTGAGTTCATTTGTGGTTGCTTTTCGGTTTTGTTTCAAATATTCCAATATAAGTTTCTGACGTTCTAATTGCAGCATGATGATTTTTTATACTCCTTTATATTTACGAAAACACAGATTTCGAAAGTTTATATATAGGATACTATACATCGGAATTGCATTTTTTGCCAGTGAAAAGTGAAAACAAAAAAATTTGCAAAGAAGTGGATGAAAATCAGCGGCTGTGGTATGATAAGAAAAAAGCATAAGGAGGGGTTTTTATGCTAAAAGAGTGGGAAAAATCCGAAAAACCATCGGAGGAGGAAATTAAGGCACGGCTGGAAGCGGTAAAAGAGAAACTGGCACGGCAGCAGCTTTTGATCAAAGAAAAAAAAGTACCGGTTCTTGTTGTGCTTGAAGGCTGGGGAACGGCCGGAAAAGGTTATGCAATCGGCCAGATCATCCAGAATATTGATCCGCGTTTCTTTAAGGTGATATCGATGCAGAAAAAGACGGAGGATGACAAGAGAAAACCGTTTTTGTACCGGCATTTTGCCAAAATTCCGGAAGCCGGACAGTTTGTATTTCTGGATACGGCATGGATGGATGAGATTACGGAGGAGCGTCTGCACGGAACCATTTCCGAGGATGTATATGCCAACCGGATTGAAAGTGTCCGCCGGTTTGAACGGCAGCTTACAGACAATGGCTATCTGGTCATGAAATTCTTTCTGCATATTTCAAAAAAGGAACAGTCACGGCGTATTGCACAGCTGGAGCATCAGAAGGACACAACATGGCGTGTCAGCAAAAAAGATCTGTGGCAGAATGAACATTATGAGAAATGTATGGATGTATTTTCCGGATATCTGAAAAATACAAATATGCCATCCGCACCCTGGTATATCATTGATGCAAAGTCCAGAAAATGGACAGAAGTACAGATTCTTGAGACGCTTACCCAGGGGATTGAGATTGCTCTGAGTAATCACCAGATGGCGGTTCCGCTTCTGCAGAATGTATTTCCGTTGAAAAAAATGCCGCTTCTTTGTGACATTCCGTTGGACAAGTGTATGGAGGAGGATGTCTATAAAAAGGAATTAAAGCAGCTTCAGCAGAGACTTGGAGAACTGCACAATCGTCTGTATCGTAAGAAGGTGCCGGTCATCATTGCCTATGAAGGGTGGGATGCAGCCGGAAAAGGCGGAAATATCAAGCGGATTACGGGAGCACTTGATCCGCGTGGATATGAGGTTCATCCGATTGCAAGTCCCGAGCCGCATGAGAAAGCAAGACATTATCTGTGGCGTTTCTGGACAAGGCTTCCGCGTACCGGGCATATTGCAATCTTTGACCGAACGTGGTATGGGCGTGTGATGGTCGAACGTCTGGAAGGGTTTTGCAGCGAGAATGACTGGATGCGTGCGTACAATGAAATTAATGAGTTTGAGAAGGAACTGCACGACTGGGGAGCCGTGATCATCAAATTCTGGGTGCAGATCGACAAAGATACGCAGCTTGCCCGCTTTACCGATCGGCAGAATACACCCGAAAAGCAATGGAAGATTACAGAGGAAGACTGGCGCAACCGTGATAAGTGGGATGCGTATGAGGGGGCAGTCAATGAGATGATTCAAAAGACGAGCACTACCTATGCACCGTGGCATATCTTAGAATCCGTAGATAAAAAATATGCACGGATCAAAGCATTAAGGGTCGTGATTGCTGAATTGGAAAAAGTGTTAGACTGACTGGAAAAATAAAAAAGGAATACCCCGGCAAACGGAATTTCCGTTGCCGGGGTATTTTTGCGACTTATGATGAAACATCGCAGAATTATGAATTTGCTTTTTTCAGGTTTTTCTGTGCTGTAGAAAGCATCAGCTTGATACGGTTGAGCTGGTTAACTTCTGATGCACCCGGATCATAATCGATTGCAACGATATTTGCACCCGGATATTCGTGACGAATTTCCTTAATGACACCTTTACCGACGATATGGTTTGGCAGGCAGGCAAATGGCTGCGCACAGACGATGTTGGTTGCTCCCTGTGCAATCAGTTCAAGCATTTCTCCAGTTAAGAACCAGCCTTCGCCGGTCTGGTTACCGCAGGAGACGATATGCTCTGCCTGTTTTGCCAGATCCTGAATATATGCAGTTGGCTCAAAATGTTTACTCTTTGCAAGTTCATCCCTTGCATCCTTGCGCAGCCACTCAAAGAAGCGGATGAGCATATTGTTGATGCGCTTGGATTTTGCGGTAGCTCCAAGATAATCCGCCTTGAAATTCTGATTGTAGCAGCAGTACAGTAAGAAATCGGTCAGATCCGGTACGACTGCCTCAGCGCCTTCGGATTCGAGCAGGTCTACAATATAGTTGTTGGCAGCCGGAAGGAACTTGACAAGGATCTCTCCAACCACACCGACACGCGGCTTTTTCTCATCCGTCATTGGCAGATTGTCAAAGTCGCGGATGATCTGACGGCACATTTTGCGATATTTACGGTGGGACAGAATCTTGGTGTTGCCAACAAAGTCAATGACACGTTTTTTCCATTTTTCATGCAATGCGTTGGCAGATCCCGGTACCTTTTCGTATGGGCGCACACGGTAGAGACAGCGCATGAAGATGTCTCCGAATTCCAGGGCATACAGACCATGCTGGATCAGGCTTGGTGTGAGTTTAAATCCCGGATTTTTCTCCAGACCGACCATGTTGATGGAGATGACCGGAATATCCGGGTGGCCGGCTTTGGTCAGTGCGCGGCGGATAAATCCAATGTAGTTGGTTGCACGACAGCCACCACCGGTCTGTGAGATCAGGATTGCTGTTTTGCTCAGGTCATATTTGCCGGACATTACCGCACTCATAATCTGTCCGATGACAATCAGGGACGGATAACATGCATCGTTATTTACAAACTTTAAACCGACATCGACACATTCTCTGGCCGGAACATCCGGGATGACCAGATTGTAGCCTGCGGCACGGAATGCCGGAACGAGAAGTTCAAAATGGATCGGTGACATCTGTGGACAGATGATGGTGTAATCTTTACGCATTTCCTCGGTAAAGATAACGCGCTCGTAATTTGCCGGCTTGATTTCGCGTTTTTCATGTTTTTTCTCTTTGACACGAATTGCAGCCAGAAGCGAACGGATACGGATACGGGCAGCACCGAGGTTGTTGACTTCATCAATCTTTAAGCATGTATAAATTTTTCCGGAATTGGTCAGAATATCGCTGACACAGTCGGTTGTTACGGCATCCAGTCCGCAGCCGAAGGAGTTCAGCTGGATGAGGTCCAGATCATCCCTGGTCTTAACGTAGTTTGCGGCGGAGTACAGCCGGCTGTGGTACATCCACTGATCCATGACAATAAGCGGGCGTTCCAGATTCCCCAGATGGGAAATGGAATCTTCTGTCAGTACACACATACCGTAGGAAGTAATCATTTCCGGAATACCGTGATTGATTTCCGGATCAACATGGTATGGACGACCGGCCAGCACGATACCGCGGCGATGGTGTTCTTCCATATATTTCAATACTTCTTCGCCCTTCTTTTGCATCTCCAGACGGGTCATGGCAAGTTCTTTCCAGCCTTCGGATACGGCATCACGTACTTCGGCTTCTGGAATATGGAATTCTTTCTTAAAACAGTCTACGAGCTGTTTGGAAAGGACTTCTTCGTTTGTAAACGCCATGAACGGGTTTAAGAACCGCATCTGTCCACTCGTAATTTCCTCAACATTGTTTTTAATGTTTTCGGAATAAGAAGTTACGATCGGGCAGTTGTAGTGGTTGTTTGCATCCGGAAACTCGTTGCGCTCGTAAGGAATCGCCGGATAGAAAATAAAATCTACATTCTGGTGGATCAGCCAGGAAATATGACCGTGCGCCAGTTTTGCCGGGTAGCATTCGGATTCGCTTGGAATAGAATCAATGCCGAGTTCGTAGATTTTTCGTGTGGACTGCGGAGAGAGAACCACACGGAAACCGAGCTTCTTAAAGAACGTTGCCCAGAACGGATAGTTTTCATACATGTTCAGTACACGCGGAAGTCCGACGGTCCCGCGGGTTGCTTCGGCTTCTGACAGAGGTTCATAAGCAAAAATACGTTTGTTCTTATATTCGAAGAGGTTTGGAATATTCTCTTTGTTTTTTTCTTTTCCAAGTCCGCGCTCACAGCGGTTTCCGGTAATATACTGACGGTTGTCTGAAAACTTATTGATCGTCAGCAGACAGTGGTTTGTACATCCCTGGCAGCGTGCAAGCTTGGTAGTGTAGGACAGTTTATTGATCTGTTCAATGGACAGCATCGTCGTCTGATAGCCGGCTTCGTGACGTTCGCGGGCAATCAGTGCGGCACCGAAAGCACCCATGATTCCGGCAATGTCCGGACGGGTTGCGTGGACACCGGCAATTTTTTCAAAACTGCGCAGAACGGCGTCATTGTAGAAAGTACCACCCTGAACAACAATATTTTCTCCCAGATCTTTGGCATCGGACAGTTTGATCACCTTAAATAATGCGTTTTTGATTACAGAGTAGGCAAGTCCGGCAGAGATATCGGCAACGGAGGCGCCTTCCTTTTGTGCCTGTTTTACCTTTGAGTTCATAAATACGGTACAGCGGGTACCAAGATCAATCGGATGTTTGGCAAACAGTGCTTCTTTGGCGAAATCCTGCACCGTGAAGTTTAAGGATTTTGCAAAAGTTTCAATGAAAGAACCGCAGCCGGAAGAACATGCTTCGTTTAACTGAACCGAATCTACGGTCTGGTTCTTGATCTTGATGCATTTCATGTCCTGACCGCCGATGTCTAAAATACAGTCAACTTTTGGATCAAAGAAAGCGGCGGCATAGTAATGGGCGACGGTTTCTACCTCGCCGTCATCAAGCATCAATGCAGCTTTCAAAAGAGCTTCCCCGTATCCGGTGGAGCAGGAGTGTACAATGTGCGCACTCTCCGGAAGCAGACGGTAAATTTCCTGAATGGAACGGATGGCAGTTGCAAGCGGGCTTCCGTTATTGTTGTCATAGAATGAATACAGAAGTTTTCCGTCCTCGCTGACAAGTGCGATCTTTGTTGTCGTGGAACCTGCGTCAATACCGAGATAGCAGTTTCCGGAATAGTTTTTCAGGTCACCGGTTTCTACATGATTGTTTCCGTGCCGGCTGGTAAAAGCATCGTAATCTTCCTGGCTGGCAAACAGCGGGTCCAGACGGGCAACTTCAAACTCAAGCTTAATGCCGGTGGAAAGACGCTGCTGCAGAGATCCTAAAGTGGTCTCTACGTCTTCTTTATAATTTAATGCGGAACCGATCGCTGCAAACAGATGCGAATTTTCCGGTGTAATTGCGTGCTCATCATCGAGATTTAACGTGCGGATAAACGCTGCTTTCAGTTCGGATAAAAAATGCAGAGGACCACCGAGAAATGCCACATGTCCGCGGATCGGTTTACCACAGGCAAGTCCACTGATCGTCTGATTGACAACCGCCTGGAAAATAGAGGCAGACAGATCTTCGCGAGTTGCACCCTCATTGATGAGCGGCTGGATATCTGTCTTGGCAAATACACCACAGCGCGCTGCAATCGGATAGATTGCTTTATAATTTTTGGCATATTCATTTAATCCGGAAGCATCGGTCTGGATCAGGGATGCCATCTGATCAATGAATGAACCTGTACCGCCGGCACAGATACCGTTCATACGCTGTTCGACATTACCGCCTTCAAAATAGATGATCTTGGCATCTTCTCCGCCGAGCTCGATTGCAACATCGGTCTGTGGCGCATAATGAGTGAGAGCAGTGGATACTGCAATAACCTCCTGCGTAAACGGAACCTCCAGATGCTTTGCAAGGGTCAGTCCGCCTGATCCGGTAATAACAGGAGAAACAGAAAGATCCCCCAGTTCGTTGGATGCTTTGGCAATTAAGGACGCCAGTGTCTCCTGAATATTTGCAAAATGACGCTCGTAATCGGAAAACAGGATGTTGTCCTGTGAGTCGAGGATTGCAATTTTGACGGTGGTGGAACCAATATCAATTCCAAGTTTATGTAACTGCTTGTCACTCATAAATGTAACCTCCATGTGTAAGTAACTAAACTTATTATAAATAAGTATGATTTCAAAACAAAACCTAAAACATTATACGACAAGAATTGACAAAAGACAACGACTGAAAACATAAAGATTTTATAAAATGTTGGAAAGAACGTGCCGTTGCGTTGACAAGAGGGATTTGAAAACCGTATAATTGGTTGACAGAAAGGTCAGAAGTGACCGTAACCATACATACACTATTCTATGTAGACAGGAGACAGATTTATGAACTGGATGGATAAACTGGAACGCAAATGGGGACGACATGCGGTCGCCAATCTGAGCAGATATTTTGTACTTGCGCAGGTGATTGGATACGTGGTACAGCTGACGGCACCCGGACTCATGAGTTATATGAATTTTGATATGGGCAGTATTCTGCACGGACAGATCTGGAGAGTTGTGACATGGATTTTTACACCGACGGCATCGCTGGATGTTTTTGGAATCTTATTTCTGTTCTGTGTGCTTATGTGGGGCAGTTCGCTGGAATCCATGCTTGGAACATTCCGCATGAATGTATTTTTGTGGGGAAGTGTGATTTTGTGTGACATTGTGGGCGCGATCGTATATGTTGTTACGCGGATTCTGCTGGGATATGGTTTTTCTCCGTATCTGTCCACGTATTATATTTTGATGTCCATGCTGCTGGCGCTGGCCATGTGCATGCCGGAGGGAGAGGTACGCCTGTATTTTGTCCTTCCGATCAGGATGAAATGGATGTTAATTTTTGAACTGGTATATCTGGGATATCAGGTGGTTCGTATATTCTCGATCGGAATTGCAAGTTATGGAACCGGAATGGGAATTCTCGTGGGGGTTTTAAACTGCGTACAGATAGTGGTTCCGGTACTCAATATGTTCTGGTTTTTCCATGCAATGAAGACCCGTTTGTCCGGAAAACAAAAGAAACGCCAGAAAGAATTCCGGGCACAGTTCAGTCAGCCTCGTCCGGGGTCCGGCATTGCACGTCACAAATGTGCCATCTGTGGAAGAACCGAGCTGACAAATCCGGAATTACAGTTCCGTTATTGCAGCAAATGCGTGGGAAATCGTGAATACTGTCAGGATCATCTGTTTACCCACCAGCATGTAAAATAAAATTTAGTGAGTGGAAAAGAAAAAAATCATGAAGAAAAAGTTTTTAAGTGTTTTGCTTATCGTTGCGGTTCTGATAGGAATGGCAGGTGTCAGCGGAACACAGACAGAATCAGGAGAACAGAAAGCAGACAAAGAACAAAAGCAGCAGGAAAACGAACAGACTGCGGAAACGAAAGTGGAAATTCCACCGGAAAATGAGGAAGAACAAAAGGGATGGATCGGTGTTATCTTAAACGGAGATGAGACAGAAGCCTATACACTGGCACATATTGACGGAATCCGGGCGGCAGCAGAAAATGTCAGTCTTCCGGAGCAGGATATCATCTGGAAAGAGCGTGTCGGTGCGAATGATGGCTGCAAAAGTGCGGTAAAGGATCTTATCAGACAGGGATGTGAGATTATTATTGCAAACAGCGCCATCTATGAAGAAGCAATAAAAAGTGAAGCAGAAAAGAATCCGGAAGTTGATTTTGTAGTTATCAACGATTCAAAGACACAGAGTACGGTAATGGAAGACGGAACAGAACTCACAAATCTTTACAATGTACATATGGATACCTACGAAGCTTCTTATGTGGCAGGAGTCACGGCCGGAATGAAAGTAGCAAAGCTGAAGGAAAAGAAAAAGATTCCCGCAAAGAGTTTTGACGAAAAGAAAAATGTAAAACTGGGATATGTGGCGGCAGAGGCAAACGATGATGCACATGCAGATATTAATGCCTATTACCTGGGAGTAAAGGCCGTCTGTAAAAAGGTTGTTTTACAGGTAGAATACATAGATGCCTGGAATAACAGTGATGCGGAGGCAACCGCGGCCGGAGATCTGATCCGGAGCGGGTGTGTGGTTCTTGCATCCAATACCGATCTGGATGCTGTTATGCAGATGGCTGAAAATGCAAAAGAAAGCGGAAAATGCGTATACGCGGTTGGAAGAAACTCTGATATGCGTCAGATGGCAGGAAAGGCCGCGCTGACTTCGGTTGTCAGTGTGTGGTCGGTTTATTATACAGAGCTGTTTGATGCAAAGCTGAATGGCCGCTATATGGAACAGAACTGGAATGGCGGATATGCACAGGGAGCGGTTACAATTTCTACACTGGGAAAAAGTGCATCATCCGGAACCGGTGACAGAGTGAAAAAAACGGAAGAAAAAATAAAAAACGGGAAGAAACAGATTGCATATTTTTCAACACGTGCGCTGGACGGAATTCTGGAATCCGAAAAAGGACAGGAGCAATAGCGTACACAGGCGCGTTCCGGTTGACAAATATCGGGAATATCCTTATAATTATTCTTATTTGAGGAGTGCTGGAGGAATAGACATATGGAAAATGAAGCGGTTTCCAAGAATTTTATTGAACAGATTATTGAAAAGGATCTGGCAGAGGGACATTGTGAGACGGTAAAAACCCGTTTTCCACCGGAGCCAAACGGATATCTGCATATCGGACATGCAAAGTCCATTCTTTTAAATTCAGGGTTAGCAAAAAAGTACGGAGGAGAATTCAATCTCCGTTTTGATGATACAAATCCGACAAAAGAGAAACTTGAGTTTGTAGAGTCTATTAAGGAAGACGTAAAATGGCTTGGAGCAGATTGGGGAGATCGCCTCTTCTTTGCATCAAATTACTTCGATCAGATGTATGAAGCAGCGATTAAACTGATTAAAAAGGGAAAAGCATATGTATCCGATCTGTCTGCAGACGAAATCCGTGAGTATCGCGGTACTCTGACAGAGCCGGGAAAAGAAGACCCATATGCCAAAAGAAGCGTAGAGGAAAATCTTGCGCTGTTTGAAGAAATGAAGGAAGGAAAATGTGAGGATGGAAGTCGTGTACTTCGTGCACGGATTGATATGACTTCTTCCAATATCAATATGAGAGATCCGATCCTTTATCGTGTGGCACATATGACACATCACAATACCGGGGACAAGTGGTGCATTTATCCGATGTACGATTTTGCACATCCGATTGAGGATGCAATCGAGGGAATAACCCATTCCATCTGTACTCTGGAGTTCGAGGATCACAGACCGTTGTATGACTGGGTTGTGACAGAACTTGGATATAAGACCAGTCCGGAAGGGAATCCGAAGCAGATCGAGTTTGCAAAACTGTATCTGACAAATGTTGTAACCGGAAAACGTTATATCAAGCGTCTGGTTGAGGAGAAGATTGTAGATGGATGGGATGATCCACGTCTGGTTTCCATTGCAGCGCTGCGCCGCAGAGGATATACACCGGAATCCATTCAGAAATTTATCGAACTTGGAGGTATTTCCAAGGCAAACAGTTCTACGGATTATGCAATGCTTGAGTACTGCATCCGTGAGGATCTGAAGATGAAGCGTCCACGTATGATGGCAGTTTTAGATCCGGTAAAGGTTGTCATTGACAATTATCCGCAGGGTCAGACGGAGGAACTTCCGGTGGACAATAATCTGGAAAATCCGGAACTCGGAAAGAGAACCGTTCCGTTTACCAGGGAAATTTATATTGAACGGGATGATTTTATGGAAGAACCGCCGAAGAAATATTTCCGTATGTTCCCGGGAAATGAAGTACGTCTCATGAATGCATATTTCGTGAAATGTGTCGGATTTGAAAAGGATGAGAGCGGAAAAGTTACGGTTATCCACTGCACATATGACCCGGCATCAAAAGGCGGAAACAGCCCGGATGGAAGAAAAGTAAAGGGAACCATTCACTGGGTATCGGCAGAACACGGAAAGAAAGTAACGGTTCGCTTATATGAGAACCTCATTAATGAAGAACTTGGCGTATATAATGAAGACGGAAGTCTGAATCTGAATCCGAATTCCCTGACTGTCCTGACAGAGAGCATTGTAGAGCCGGCATTGTTAGAGGCAAAACCATATGAGAGTTTTCAGTTTGTAAGAGAAGGATTTTTCTGCGCAGATTATAAGGATTCAAAGCCGGGAGCGCCTGTATTTAACAGAATTGTTTCTTTGAAGAGTTCTTTTAAGCTGCCGAAAAAATAAAGAATAGACAAAAAGAGGCGTAGAATGAATTTATTATCGGGATTGGAAAAATTTGGTCTGGATCAGATGGATACAGACCACCTCTTTGAAGAGGAAAAAAGTGATACACCTGCACGGAAAGCACCGGAACCGGTGCCAAAAAAAGAACCGGTTCACAGCGAAACTGAGTTCTTACTGGATAAATCCATCCGTTGTCCGGTATGTGATAATGTTTTCCGTACAAGAATGGTAAAAACTGGACGGGTAAAGCGCATGGAACCGGATTTTGATCTACGTCCGCGTTTTCAGTACATTGATACAAACAAATATGATGTATCGTCCTGCCCACAGTGCGGATATACGGCGATGAACCGCTATTTTACCCATTTGTCTACCGGTCAGGTCAAGATGATTGAAGAAGGGGTATGCCATAAGTTCAAAGGGCAGAAGCAGCCAAAAGAAGAACCGATGGAGCCGTATTCTTACGAAAAAGCCATTGAGCGGTATAAACTGGCTTTATATAATACACTGGTGAAAAAGGGAAAGAACAGTGAAAAGGCATATGAGTGCCTAAAGATATCCTGGCTGTACCGCGGCTGGATTGAGGAGCTTTCCAAGGCAAAAAAGAAAGATGAAAAAACACTTGCCGAATGCCGGAAAGAAGAAGCCACGTATTATGAACAGGCATATGAGGGATTTTTAAAAGCGATTGCATCCGAAAATTTCCCAATGTGCGGAATGGAAGAAAGTACCGTAAACCTGTTGATGGCGAATATAGCTTATAAACTTGGAAAGGTGGACATTGCATCCAGATTCATTTCCATGATTCTGACTTCACAGGCAGCTTCCCGAGTGGCAAAAGACCGAGCGATGCTTTTAAAAGAAGAGATTATTGCAAAACTGCACGGCAAAGGATAATCTATGGCTGGAAAATTTTATGCGGTAAAAAAGGGAAAAGTTCCGGGAATTTATACCTCATGGGATGCATGTAAAAGTATGGTGCATGGATTTCCGGGAGCTGTCTATAAAGGGTTTGCGACACGCGCAGAAGCGGAACAGTTTCTGGAAGAAAAAAAAGAGGAACAAAAGGAACCGGAAAATTATGCGTTTGTCGACGGTTCGTTTAACAGTGCTACTTCCGTCTATGGATATGGCGGATTTCTCGTGACAAAGGGAGAACGTCACGTGATCAGCGGAAGCGGCAATGATCCCCAGATGGCATCGATGCGCAATGTGGCAGGAGAGGTGTTAGGCAGCATGGCTGCAGTAAAAGAAGCTGTTGCCATGGGACTTACCGACTTAACCATTTATTATGACTATATGGGAATAGAGATGTGGGCAACCGGAGCCTGGAAGCGGAACAAACAGGGAACGATTGCCTATTATGATTTTATACAGTCCGTGAATGATAAAATTTCCCTTCATTTTGTGAAAGTGAAAGGACATTCCGGGGTAGAAGGAAATGAAGAGGCGGACCGGTTGGCAAGACTTGCTGCCGGGGTAGATTAGACAGACAGGGGTGACAAAGTGAGCGTATTTAATGTAGAACTGAAAAAAGTGGTGGATGACAGTTACGATATTGAGATGGGGTATCGTCTGGAGGATCAACTGGTAGAGGATTTAGAGACCGGTCTTCTGGGAAAAATCAGGAAGTTTGCCGTGATCACGGATTCCAATGTACTGGATCTGTATGCAAAACCAATCAGTGAAAAGCTGAGCAAGGCTGGATTTAAAGTGGAACTGTTCGTATTTCCCGCAGGAGAAAAAAGTAAGACCAGACAGACGAAGGCGAAGATTGAAGATGCCATGCTGGAAAAAGGGTTCCGCAGAGATTGTGCTGTGATTGCAATCGGCGGAGGTGTTGTTACGGATCTGGCAGGATTTCTGGCAGGAACATATGGCAGAGGCGTACCGTTTATCAATTATGCGACCACACTTCTGGCTGCTGCAGATGCATCCGTGGGCGGAAAGACTGCCGTTGATACACCGCTTGCAACGAATCTGATTGGACTTTTCAATCAGCCGCGCAAGGTCTACATTGATATTGCCGCATGGAAAACCCTTCCGAAACGTCAGATGGCAAGCGGCATGGCAGAGACCATCAAGCATGCATGTCTGGCGAGCCGTGAAATGTTTGAGTTTATCGAGGAAAACTTGGATGATATTATGAGTTTCCAGAAGTTTGCCTGCGAATATATCGCAGAGAACAACTGTAAGATCAAGTATGATGTTGTTATGAAAGACGAGAGAGAAAGCGGACTGCGCGAAGTCCTGAATTTAGGACACACGGTGGGACGCGCCATTGAAACTGTCAGTGACTACCGGCTTCTGCACGGCGAGGCACTTTCCATCGGAATGGCGGCTATGGTACTGCTTTCGGCACGCCTTGGCTATATGTCAGAGGAAGAGGCAGAGCGTGTGACTAAGCTGTATGCGCGTGTGGGACTTCCGACAAGAATTCCGGATTATATTGATCGTGAGGCTCTGGTTAAGAAGCTTTATACCGACAAAAAGGTGCGTGACGGAAAGTTACGCTTTGTGATCGAAAAAGGCATTGGCGATGTAGTGGAGTTTGCACCGAATGTGTATGCCAAGCCGATCGAGGAGAGTCTGGCAAGAGAGATTATTATGGAACTGTAAAGGTTATACGAGGACGATGGGCTGTCGGTATTCGTTTGGTAATTCGGTCTGTATCTGCATGGAAGATGTAGTGCGGTACAGATCAGCACAGGCTACATCGTGTAAAAAACGTTTGTATGCAATTCCATGAAGGATAGAAGAAGCATCTGCAACTTTGGTAATCAAAGGAACGGATGCTTCTTTTTTGATGGCAGAAAGAAGCACAGAGGAATCCCTGCGGAAACCAAGCACACGCAGATATGGAATGCCATCCGGCTGCCAGAGCGCAGCATAATCGTCCTGCCGGATGTTGAGCAGGATGTGGAGCAGTGCACGGCAGATGCGTGTGTATGTTGTATTTTTGCTTTTTAAGAGATCGGCAAACTGCGAAAAGCTTAAAAAATGTTCAAGCTGCTGTGTGATCCGGTGGGACAGATCCTTGCCACAGTCTGCAAAGCCAGCATAGCCTCCATCGTACAGTGCCCATAACCGGGTGTAGAGAGCCTGAGAAAAAGCATCCGTGTCCAGAAGAAGGTTCTGCTGTGCCAAAGTGGCAAGGAGGGAGGCGGAAGTATCGGGAAGCATCTGCGAAAGTTCGAAATCAAAGCTGCCTGTACTTATGAACATGGAATGGTTGTGGTTACCATCATTTTCAGATGGCACAAGCAGTGCGTTTCTTATGGCAGTTGCAGAGGCGTAGGTTACGCCTGTTTTTGTGCTGTGATAGCCTTCCCCGATACGTTGGACCGGCATACTGGAAAAAGTTCTGTCATGTACGCTGTTTATGGAATTCCAGCGGGCGATTGCTTTTTCGTATTCTAAGGCCAGAATATTGTTCGGAGATGCCAGAAAAGAAGAAACCGCATCAGAAGAAAAGGAAGGCAGCAGGGAACACAGTGCGTGGCTTCGTGCGACAGGAAACGGATTTCCCTGCTTCATGTTATAAGAAACCAGCATCTGATAGTCCGAAGCATTTTTGGAAAGAACTTCGACAATTGCCTGCATAAGTTCTTTTTCCGGAGTTTCACAGCCATAGCAGAGCGTGTCAACGACGCCTGTTTTTCCGAGAAGCTGTACGCCTCCGGCAGCAAAATATTCCGCGGAAGCGGTCGCCCATACAGCCGGAAGTTCGAGTACCAGATCGGCACCGCCGAGAAGTGCCATGCGGGTGCGCGTGTATTTGTCGGCAATGGCAGGAACACCGCGCTGTAAGAAATCTCCGCTCATGGCAACGATCACAAAATCTGCTCCTGTAAGGTGGCGTACGGTTTCAATCTGATATTGGTGTCCGTTGTGAAACGGATTGTATTCGGCGATAATTCCTGCTGTTTTCACGTTTGCCTCCTGTTCGGTCGTTTCTTCTGTCTGTTTTTCTGTTAAAATATTAACACAGCTTTTCGAGGATTTCCACTTGTATAAGAAGGAAAATGTGTTTATAATGGAAAAAGATTGTGGATTTCCACAAAATGAATAAGGACAAGGGAGAATTCAAATGAACGTATTAGTAATCAACTGCGGAAGCTCTTCCCTGAAGTACCAGCTGATCAACTCTGATTCAGAAGAGGTACTTGCCAAGGGCTTATGCGAAAGAATCGGAATTGACGGAAGACTGGTATACCAGAAAGAGGGAATGGATAAGGAGATCACGGAAGCTCCGATGCCAACCCACAAAGAGGCCATTCAGATGGTTCTTGATGCACTGCATAATCCAAAGAGTGGAGCAGTAAAGGATCTGAGCGAAATCGACGCAGTTGGACATCGTGTTGTACACGGTGGAGAGAAGTTTGCAAAGTCGGTGGTACTGACAGAAGAAGTGCTTGCAAAGGTAGAAGAGTGTAATGAACTTGCACCGTTACATAACCCGGCAAACCTGATCGGTATCCGTGCGTGTCAGGATCTTATGCCAAATGTACCGATGGTTGGTGTATTTGATACGGCGTTCCATCAGACAATGCCAAGAAAGGCATTCCTGTACGGACTTCCATATGAATATTATGAGAAATATAAAGTAAGAAGATACGGATTCCACGGAACCAGCCACAGTTTTGTATCCAAAGCATGTGCAGAGTATCTGAAACTGGATCTGAAAAACAGCAAGATTATTGTAGCGCATCTTGGAAACGGAGCATCTGTCAGTGCTGTATTAAATGGAGAATGTGTGGATACTTCCATGGGTCTGACTCCACTGGAGGGACTGGTTATGGGAACCCGTTCCGGAGATATTGATCCGGCAATCATGGAATTTATCGCAAAGAAAGAGAACCTCGACATCGATGGTGTCATGAATGTGTTAAATAAAAAATCCGGTGTTGAAGGATTATCCGGTGTATCCAGTGATTTCCGTGATCTGGAAGCTGCTTATAATGAAGGAAATCCACGCGCCATTGATGCCTGTGAGGTATTTGCTTACCGTGTGGCAAAATACATCGGTGCATATGTTGCAGCAATGAATGGTGTGGATGCGATCGCATTTACTGCAGGTATCGGAGAGAATACTTCTTTCATTCGTGAAAAGATCGTTTCTTATCTGGGATATCTGGGAATCAAGCTTGATAAGAAGACAAACGATGTGCGTGGCGTGGAGGAAATTATTTCCACACCGGATTCAAAAGTTACCGTATGTGTCATTCCGACCAACGAGGAGCTTGCAATCTGTCGTGAGACCGTAGCACTGGTAAAATAAATGTTGATAAATTTGTTGATAATTTGTAAAAATTAGTTGACAAAGCAGGACACCCTATGTATAATTGTTTAGGTGTGAATAGGAGAATAGTGTGAAAATTGATCTTTCAATCATTACAAAATCCATAAACAAGGAATTGACACAGGAGGCGGACATCTCGCTCACTTCCTTTCGTTCCCGCTTGGGAGATTTTCCTATTGTTCGCAAAGCGCCGGTGACATTGCAGATCCGTAATGAGGAGAATGCAGCGGTATTCGTTAAGGGTACGGTTGATATTGATGTGATGATTCCGTGTGCGCGGTGTCTTGAAGAAGTTCGGACGCCGATCCGTTTTGACATAGATAAGAAACTCACTGTTCGGGAAGAGGGACTTGTCGATGAAGAGATGGAGGAACCGGATTACCTGATTGGGTTTGAACTGGATGTAGATAAACTTGTCTACGCCGAGATTTTGGTGAACTGGCCAATGAGAGTTCTGTGCAAGGACGATTGCAAAGGAATTTGTAAAGTCTGCGGGATGAACTTGAATAAGGGAGCCTGCAGTTGCCAGAGAACAGAACTTGATCCAAGAATGGCAGCAATCCAAGATATATTTAACAGGTTTAAGGAGGTGTAAACAAATGTCAATTTGTCCAAAGAATAAATCTTCTAAGGGAAGAAGAGATAAGAGAAGAGCAAACTGGAAAATGTCTGCTCCGACCTTAGTAAAGTGCAGCAAGTGCGGCGAATTAATGATGCCACACCGTGTATGCAAGAACTGCGGATCTTATAACAAAAAAGAGATTATCGCGCAGGACTAATAAGGATAGGTCTTTAAAAATCAAGAGTTGGCGGTTTTGCTGACTCTTGATTTTTTTGTGTCTGAAAGAGCCAATTTATCGTTGATTTATGGAATGATATATAGTATATTTTCTAGTAGATGCATAAGGAGGAACAGACCATGCAGACAATCACGAAAGTAGCTCTTGATGCAATGGGCGGTGATAATGCACCGGCAGAAATTGTTAAGGGAGCAGTTGATGCGGTCTCTTCCCGTGAAGATATCAAAGTTTTTCTGGTTGGACAGGAAGATGTGGTAAGGGAAGAATTGCAGAAGTATCCATATCCGCAGGAGCGTATTGAGGTTGTGGATGCGCCTGAAGTAATTGAGATGGCAGAGCCACCCGTTCAGGCAATTCGAAAGAAAAAACAGTCATCCCTCGTTGTAGGTATGAATATGGTAAAACAAAGAGAAGCGGATGCATTTGTTTCCGCAGGAAGTTCCGGCGCGGTTCTGGTTGGCGGACAGACGATTGTCGGACGTATCCGTGGAATCAAGCGCCCGCCGCTGGCACCGATCATTCCGACAGAGACCGGAATTTCGCTGTTGATTGACTGTGGTGCAAATGTGGATGCACGACCGGAACATTTATTACAGTTTGCAAAGATGGGTTCCATTTATATGGAAAACGTTGTGGGGATCAAGAATCCGAGAGTGGCGATTGTAAATATCGGTGCGGAAGAGGAGAAGGGAAATGCCCTGGTAAAAGAAACATTTCCGCTGTTGAAAGAATGTGAGGATATCAATTTTGTCGGAAGTATCGAGGCAAGAGAGATTCCGCATGGTGGTGCAGATGTCATTGTGTGTGAGGCATTTGTCGGAAATGTCATTTTAAAATTATACGAAGGTCTCAGTTCAACACTGGTCGGTGTGATCAAAGCGGGACTGATGAGCAATTTAAAGAGTAAGATTGGTGCGGCACTGGCATTGCCGTCACTGAAGAAGACACTCAAAGCATTTGATGCGAGCCAGTATGGCGGAGCACCGCTTCTGGGATTGAATGGTCTTGTGGTAAAGACCCATGGAAGTTCCAAGGCAAAGGAAATTACCAATTCCATTTACCAGTGTGTGACATTCCGTGAAGAGAATATTAACGAAATTATCAAAGAAAGAATTGTAGATTCCAAAAATAATGAAGAAGAATAAGAAAGGAAATGAAGTATTATGGAATTCGAAAAATTAAAGAAGATTATTGTGGACGTATTAAACGTGGACGAAAATGAGATTACGATGGATACCACATTCATTGATGATCTGGGAGCGGATTCCCTGGATGTATTCCAGATCATTATGGGACTTGAGGAAGAATTTGATATCGAGATTCCAAACGAGCAGGCAGAAAAGATTGTTACAGTAGGGGATGCGGTAGAACAGATCAAAGCTGCAATGAATGAAAACTAAACACAGATATGAAAGGAGTCCGGTGGCGGACTCCTTTATTTCAGAAAGGGGAAAGAAGTGACAGATATTAAAAAATTTCAGGAAGTGATCGGATATCACTTTCATGATGAGAAATTGCTTCGTCAGGCACTGACGCATAGTTCATTTGCCAATGAGAAGCACTTAAAGAAACATTCGGACAATGAGAGACTGGAGTTTTTGGGCGATGCCGTGCTTGAGATTATCTCCAGTGAATTTTTGTACAAAGAATACCCGGATAAGCCGGAAGGAGAACTGACAAAACTTCGTGCAAGCATTGTCTGTGAGCCGACACTGGCACTCTGTACCAAGGATATTGCTTTAGGAGAGTATCTTTTACTCGGGAAAGGAGAAGACCAGACCGGAGGAAGAGGTCGCAAATCTATTTTGTCTGATGCGCTGGAAGCTGTGATCGGGGCAATTTATTTGGATGGTGGTTTTGCTAATGCAAAAGAGTTTATTCATAAATATATTCTGACAGATATTGAACACAAACAGCTCTTTTATGATAGCAAGACTATCCTACAGGAGGTTGTGCAGGGAGAACATGAGCAGCTTACTTATGTACTGACTGATGAGTCCGGTCCGGATCATAATAAGAGTTTTACTGTCCGTGCATGTATTGGAGAGCGTGTCATTGGCAGCGGAACCGGACATACCAAAAAAGCAGCGGAACAGGAGGCTGCATATCAGGCACTTCTGATGCTTAAAAATCAGCAAAGGGGATAGTACATGTATTTAAAAAGTATTGAGGTGCAGGGATTTAAATCATTTGCAAACAAAATTGTATTTGAATTCCACCAGGGAATCACGGGCATTGTAGGACCGAACGGAAGTGGAAAAAGTAACGTTGCGGATGCGGTGCGCTGGGTACTTGGAGAGCAGTCGGTCAAGCAGCTGCGTGGGTCTTCCATGCAGGATGTTATTTTTGCGGGTACGGAGAACCGGAAACCGCTCAGCTATGCGTATGTAGCGATTACACTGGATAATTCCGACCATAAACTGGCAATCGACTATGAGGAAGTCACCGTTGCCAGACGTCTGTATCGTTCCGGAGAGAGTGAATACCTGATCAATGGCAGTCCGTGCCGACTGAAAGAAGTTTCAGAATTGTTTTATGATACCGGTATCGGAAAAGAAGGATATTCGATCATTGGACAGGGACAGATTGACCGGATCTTAAGCGGCAAACCGGAAGAACGGCGCGAACTTTTTGATGAGGCGGCAGGAATAGTAAAATTCAAAAAACGAAAAGCGACTGCACAAAAAAAGTTAGAGAATGAGAGAGACAATCTGGTCCGTGTAAACGATATTTTGTCGGAACTGGAACGCCAGGTGGAACCGTTACAGCTGCAGTCGGAAAAGGCAAAAACCTATTTAAAAAAGAAGAATGAGCTGAAAGATTATGATGTCAACATGTTTCTCATGGAAACAGAGAGAATCGCATCCGAGCAGCGTGAAGTAGAGGAAAAATTCAAAATTGCAGAGGAACAGCTGAAAGAAAGCACGGATGCAAGGGAAAAGATCCGCCAGGAATATGACCGTTTGGGCGAAAGCATCACGGAAATGGATGAAAAGATCAATGCAATCCGGGAAAATATCAGCAATACGTCTGTGATGAAGGAAAAACTCGAAAGCCAGATCCAGATACTGGCAGAGCAGATTCATACGGCAGAGATGACAGATGAACATCTGCAGAGCCGTCTGGATGCCATTGCGCGGGAACAGAAGGAAAAGGAGGAGGCAAAAGCTTCCTACGAGAAAGAAAAACATTCCGGTGATGAACAGCTTGCACAGGTACGGAAACGACAGGAAGAAGCAGCACAGACACTGGCAGAGATACAGAAACAGATTGCATCCTGTAATGAGGGAATGGAACAGGGGCAGAAAGAATTGTTTGCGCTGTTAAACCGCAGAGCAGATATTCAGGCCAAACAGCAGCGTTCCGATACCATGGTGGAGCAGATCAATATACGAAAAGCAGAGCTTGGAAAGCGTCTGCTGGACAGAAAAACGCAGGAAACGGATCTGGATTCGGTTCTTGTAGACTGTAAAAAAGATCTCGAAGAGGTCAGTGCGCATATCCGAAAACTTTCGGAGCAGGAAAAAGAATTAAGTGCAAAGGAAAAAGAATGGAGAACCAAGGCTAAGGAAAATGACTGTGCACTGGAAGAAAAGCAAAACGAATTTCACAGGCAGCAGTCTCGTCTGGAGTCGCTTAAAAATATTGCGGAGCGCTATGACGGATACGGAAACAGTATCCGCAAAGTGATGGAACAGAAAGAACATAATCCGGGATTACTCGGGGTTGTGTCGGATCTGATTCAGGTGGATAAGAAATATGAGATTGCGATTGAGACCGCTCTGGGTGGAAACATTCAGAATATTGTGACGGAAGATGAAGCAACGGCAAAGAAAATGATTGCATTTCTGAAGCAGAACCGTTTCGGACGTGCAACATTTCTTCCGCTGACCAGTGTAAGCGCAAGAAAAAATCCGAAGAATGAAGCGGCACTGAAGGAGCCCGGAGTCATTGGAATTGCCAGTCAGCTGGTAAAGTGTGAGCAAAAGTATGAGGAAGTGGCGGCGTATCTGCTGGGGCGTGTGCTTGTGGCAGATTCGATTGATCATGCGATTGCACTTGCAAAGAAGAATCATTACAGTTTACATATTGTAACTCTCGAGGGAGAATATTTAAGCCCCGGTGGTTCCATGACGGGTGGAGCATTTAAAAATTCATCCAATCTGCTGGCAAGACGCCGCGAAGTGGAGGAACTGGAAACAAAAACGAATCGTCTGCTTCAGGAGATTGCGCAGATAAAAAACCGCAGGGAGGATCTTCTTACGGCCATTGAGCTGAATGAGGAAGACCTCGAACAGGTGAAAGAAACCCTGCAGAAAGAATTTATTCGTCAGAATACTGCAAAGATCAATGTGGATCGTGCAATGCAGCAGAAAAATGAGAGTGAAGAAGTATTTTCAAGTCTCATGAAGGAACGGCAGCAGATGGATCGGCAGGTGGAAGAAATCCGTGCAGATCAGACAGGCATTAAGGAGGAATTGGAACATTCCAGACAACGGGAAACGGAAATCCAGCATGCAAATGAAGCGTTTCAGAAGATGATTGAAGAACAGAAAGAATTGGAAAATAAAGCGGAATCGGAACTTTCCAGAATTCAGCTTGAGGAAGCGAATATCCGGCAGAAAGTAGAATTTGCCCAGACAAACGTGGAACGTATCAATGGAGATCTGGAAAAATTTGAGACGGAAAAGACCGGGCTTCTGGAGAATGCGAAAAATTCCAAAGAAGATGTGGAAAAGAAACAGCACGACATTGCAGAAATCCAAAAGACGATCCTTGCTTCTTCGGATTCCCATGGGGAACTGGAACAGAAACTTCGTGAAAGCGTAGAACAAAAAGAACAGATGTCTGCGGAATACCGGGGATTTTTCCGGAAACAGGAGGAAATTTCCGAGCGGTGTAACGGATTGGATAAAGAAGTGTTCCGTCTGAACAACCAGCGGGAAAAGCTGAATGAATCTGCAGAACAACAGACAAATTATCTGTGGGAAGAATATGAACTGACACCGCATGCGGCAGCAGAATTAAGAAACAGTGAATACGAAGATCCGCTTGCTTTAAAGAAACTGATCGCAGCAGTAAAGGATGAGATCCGGAAGCTGGGAACAGTCAACGTCAATGCCATTGAAGAATACAAAGAAGTTTCGGAACGTTATACGTTCCTGAAAGGGCAGCATGATGATCTGGTTGAGGCAGAGCAGACACTGCTCGGCATCATAGAAGATCTCGACAGCGGCATGAGAAAACAGTTTATGGAAAAGTTTGCGGAAATCCAGAAAGAATTTAATGCATCATTCAAGCACCTGTTCGGCGGCGGACATGGAGCTTTGGAACTGGTGGAGGATGAGGATATTCTCGAATGTGGCATCCGCATCATCGCGCAGCCGCCGGGAAAGAAGCTGCAGAATATGATGCAGATGTCCGGTGGTGAGAAAGCACTGACGGCGATTGCACTGCTGTTTGCGATTCAGGCACTGAAACCTTCACCGTTTTGTCTTCTGGATGAGATTGAAGCAGCACTTGATGATTCTAACGTCTCAAGGTTTGCAAGTTACTTAAATAAGCTGACAAAAAATACACAGTTTATTGTAATTACGCACAGACGTGGTACAATGACAGCAGCGGACCGGTTGTATGGAATTACCATGCAGGAAAAAGGTGTATCGACACTTGTGTCGGTAGATCTGATTGAACATGATTTGAACTGATTGATTATGTAAAAAGAAAGAAGCGATAAGAAAGGAAACTGATATGGGAGAAAAGAAAGGTTTTTTCAGCCGGCTTGTCGAAGGACTGACCAAGACAAGAGATAATATTGTATCCGGAATTGATTCGGTATTTCACGGTTTTTCTAAAATTGATGATGAATTTTACGAGGAACTGGAAGAAATTCTGATTATGGGTGATCTGGGCGTTAAGGCTACCGAGTCGATTCTGGATGATCTGCGTGAAAAAGTAAAGGCAAACCATGTGAAAGAGCCTGCAGAATGCAAACAGCTTCTGATCGACAGCATCAAACAGCAGATGCAGGTCGGTGAGACGGCATACCGCTTTGAAGAAGAGACATCCGTTGTCCTTGTGATCGGAGTCAATGGTGTGGGAAAGACCACAACCGTCGGAAAACTTGCAGGTAAACTGAAAGAGCAGGGAAAAAAGGTTGTGATTGCCGGTGCGGATACTTTCCGTGCAGCAGCAGGAGATCAGCTCAAAGAGTGGGCGGACCGTTCGGGAGTTGACATGATTGGAGGAACGGAAGGCGCAGATCCGGGATCTGTGGTTTATGATGCAACGGCTGCAGCAAAGGCCAGAAATGCAGATGTGCTTCTGGTCGATACGGCAGGACGTCTGCACAACAAGAAAAATCTGATGAATGAGCTTGGAAAAATTAACAAGATTCTCGAAAAAGAGTATCCACAGGCGTATCGGGAGACGCTGGTTGTGCTGGATGCGACAACCGGACAGAATGCGCTGGTTCAGGCAAAGGAATTTTCCGATGTGGCAAAGATTTCCGGAATTGTGCTGACAAAGATGGATGGAACAGCCAAGGGAGGAATTGCGGTGGCAATTCAGGCGGAACTTGGAGTGCCGGTCAAATATATCGGCGTGGGAGAGACCATTGATGACCTCCAGAAATTTGACCCAGATGAATTTGTGAATGCATTGTTTGACGTAAAAAATAAGGAGGACAACGATGAAGATGCTGACGCTAGATAAATTTGAAGAAGCAAGTGAAAAAGTAAAAGAGGTTACTCTGGAGACAAAACTTGTATACAGTGATTACTTAAGTGACCAGACAGGCAATAAAGTATATTTAAAGCCGGAGAATATGCAGTTTACCGGTGCATACAAAGTAAGAGGTGCTTATTATAAAATCAGCACGCTCTCAGAGGAAGAACGTCAGAGAGGACTGATTACAGCATCTGCCGGAAACCATGCGCAGGGAGTGGCATATGCCGCAAAGTGCTACGGCTGTAAGGCGGTAATTGTAATGCCAACCACCACGCCTCTGATCAAGGTGAATCGTACCAAGAGTTACGGTGCGGAAGTTGTGTTGTACGGCGATGTATATGATGAGGCATGTGCACATGCACTGGAGCTGGCAGAAAAAAATGGATATACCTTTATTCATCCGTTCGATGATCTGGCAGTGGCAACCGGTCAGGGAACCATTGCAATGGAGATCTTTAAGGAACTTCCGCTGGTAGAGTACATTCTTGTTCCGATTGGGGGAGGCGGACTGGCAACAGGCGTATCCACACTTGCAAAGCTGCTCAATCCAAAGATTAAGGTGATCGGTGTGGAGCCGGCTGGTGCAAACTGTATGCAGGCTTCATTTGCAGCCGGAAAAGTGACCACGCTTCCGACAGTAAATACAATCGCCGACGGTACTGCCGTAAAGACACCGGGAAGCAAAATTTTCCCATATATCCAGAAAAATCTGGATGACATTATCACGGTAACGGATGATGAACTGATCGTAAGCTTTCTGGATATGGTGGAAAACCACAAGATGATTGTAGAAAATTCCGGACTGCTTACAGTAGCTGCATTAAAGCATTTAAATGTCAAGGACAAGCGTGTGGTATCCATCTTAAGCGGTGGAAACATGGATGTGATTACGATGTCCTCTGTGGTACAGCAGGGACTGATTTTCCGTGACCGTATCTTTACCGTTTCGGTATTGCTTCCGGATAAGCCGGGAGAACTGGCGAAAGTTTCCGAGACACTGGCAAAAGAGCAGGGAAATGTCATCAAACTCGAACACAATCAGTTTGTTTCCACGAACCGGAATGCCGCAGTTGAACTTCGGATTACATTGGAGTGTTTTGGTACCGATCACAAGAAGCAGATTATCAAGGCGTTGGAAAAGGCCGGATATAAGCCAAAGATCGTAAGAACCATGATTTAAAAATAAATTACAAGGTGTCAAGAAAAAATACTTGACACCTTGTTTTCTTTATGGTAAAGTATCCAAGGTGATTGATGTGGAAGAAAAGTTACAACAGGCTTATTTATATGATTTTTATGGCGAGTTACTGAATGAACATCAGCGCCGGATCTATGAGGACTTCGTGTTCAATGATCTTTCTCTCGGTGAGATTGCCGGGGAGGAGGGGATTACCAGACAGGGCGTGGCAGATATGATCAAACGCTGTGGAAAGAAGCTTTCGGATTATGAAAAGAAACTTCATCTGGTAGAGAAGTTCTTATCTGTGAAGCAGGATGTGGAGGAAATTCACAGACTGGCAGAACAGTTTCATCAAACAAAAGATGAACAGATCGTAGAACAGATCGCAACGATTTCAAATCAGATTTTGGAGGAGCTGTAGTATGGCATTTGACAGTCTTTCTGAAAAATTGCAGAATGTATTTAAGAATCTTCGCAGCAAGGGCAGACTGACAGAGGACGATGTCAAGACAGCACTGAAAGAAGTCAAGATGGCACTGCTTGAGGCAGATGTAAATTTCCGTGTGGTCAAGAAGTTTGTAAAAGATGTGCAGGAACGGGCAATCGGACAGGATGTGATGAGCGGTCTCAATCCGGGACAGATGGTCATCAAGATCGTAAACGAAGAGATGGTTAAGCTCATGGGCTCCGAGACAACCGAGATTGCGTTCCGGCCGGGAAAAGAACTGACCGTCATTATGATGGTAGGTCTGCAGGGTGCCGGTAAAACAACTACCACGGCAAAGATCGCAGGCAAATTAAAGACCAAAGGGAAAAAGACACTGCTGGCAGCCTGTGATGTGTATCGTCCGGCTGCAATCGAACAGTTGCAGATCAATGGAGAAAAGCAGGGCGTGGAAGTATTTTCCATGGGAAATAAAAACAAACCTGCGGATATCGCCAAAGCAGCCGTGGAACATGCAAAGAAAGAAGACTGCAATGTTCTGATCATTGATACGGCAGGTCGTCTGCATGTCGATGAAGAGATGATGGATGAGCTTGTGGAGATCAAAGAAGCGGTGGATGTATTCCAGACCATTCTCGTTGTTGATGCAATGACTGGTCAGGATGCGGTAAATGTTGCTTCGACATTTAATGACAAGATAGGAATCGATGGTGTTGTTCTGACAAAGCTCGATGGAGATACCCGGGGCGGTGCAGCTCTTTCCATCCGCGCAGTGACAGGAAAACCGATTCTGTACGCAGGTATGGGGGAGAAACTTTCGGATCTGGAACAGTTTTATCCGGATCGTATGGCATCCCGAATCCTTGGTATGGGTGATGTGCTTACCATGATTGAGAAAGCACAGGAGAATCTCGACGAGGAAAAAGCCAAAGAACTTGAGCAGAAGATGCGCAAGAATGAATTTGACTTTGAAATGTATTTAGAGTCCATGAGTCAGATGAAAAAGATGGGCGGTTTGTCCAGTCTGATGGGCATGATGCCGGGACTTGGACTCGGCGGTGGAAAGATGCCGGAGATTGATACGGACGAAGCGGAGAAAAACATGCGGAGAATAGAGGCAATTATTCATTCCATGACACCGCAGGAACGTAAAAATCCGAATCTGCTCAATCCAAGCAGAAAGAACCGCATTGCAAGAGGTGCGGGTGTACAGGTGGCAGAAGTCAACCGTCTGGTCAAGCAGTTTGAGCAGACAAAGAAAATGATGAAACAGATGCCCGGCATGATGGGCGGCAAACGTGGTAAAAGAGGAATGTTCAAAGGACTTCCCTTTTAAATAAAAAACAAAACCTATGAGGAGGTGAAATCATGGCAGTAAAGATCAGATTAAGAAGAATGGGACAGAAGAAGGCTCCTTTCTATAGAATCGTAGTTGCAGATTCCCGCTCACCAAGAGACGGAAGATGCATCGAAGAGATCGGAACATATGATCCAACAAAGGATCCTAGCGAGTATCACGTAGATGCTGAGCTGGCTAAGAAGTGGTTATCTACAGGCGCACAGCCAACAGAGACCGTTAACAGAATCTTCAAGGCAGCTGGTATCGAGAAATAATTCCGAAGGGTGGATGTAATTAATGAAAGAATTAGTTGAAGTAATTGCAAAGTCACTCGTTGATTTCCCGGATGAAGTTGTTGTGACGGAGTCTGAGAATGAAAAAGGAACTCTGCTGGAACTTAGGGTTGCACAGTCCGATATGGGCAAAGTAATCGGAAAGCAGGGACGCATTGCAAAAGCAATCCGTGCGGTTGTGAAAGCAGCGGCATCCAAAGAAGACAAAAAAGTTATTGTGGAAATCATGCAATAACATAACGGTAGGATATACCGCATTAAGCACCCCGCAGCTGCGAGGTGCTTGTTTTTCTATGAAACAAATTCGTGAGAGAATCTGCACAATAGGAGATTTTATGGAAGATTTATTTCAGGTGGGAGTGATTACGGCTCCTCACGGGGTACGTGGAGAGGTGAAAGTGTTTCCTACCACGGATGATAATGCCCGGTTTAAAAATTTGAAAACAGTCCTCCTTGATCAGGGTCGGGGAACCAGAGAACTTGAAATCGAAGGTGTTAAGTTCTTTAAAAATATGGTGATCCTGAAATTCAAGGGGATAGATGATAGAAATGACGTGGAGAGAATGCGGCAGGCAAAGCTGCTTGTTACCAGGGAAAATGCAGTGGAATTAGGAAAAGACGAGTATTTTATTGCAGATCTGATCGGAATACAGGTGGTTTCGGATGAAGGAGAAGAACTTGGAACAATCTCCGATGTATTGCAGACCGGTGCCAATGATGTCTATGTTGTGAGTAAAGACGGCGCAAAAGATCTGCTCATTCCGGCAATCCATGCGTGTATCCAGAACGTGGATGTGGCTGCGGGACAGATGGAAGTACATCTGCTGCCGGGACTGCGTTAAACGGAGGGTGGACAATGAAGTTTCATGTTTTGACGCTTTTTCCGGATATGGTGATGCAGGGGCTTATGACAAGCATCACAGGGAGAGCCGTGCAACAGAAAAAAATAGATATTGATGCGGTGAATATCCGTGATTATACGCAGGATAAGCATGGCAGGGTGGATGATTATCCTTACGGCGGCGGTGCAGGGATGCTCATGCAGGCACAGCCGGTATATGATGCATGTCAGAGTGTTATGGAAAAGATACCGCAGAATAAGAAAAAGCGGGTGATTTATGTAACCCCGCAGGGAATTCCTTTTACACAGGCAAAAGCACGGGAACTGGCGGCACAGGATGAGCTGCTTTTGTTATGCGGGCATTACGAGGGCATTGATGAGCGCGTGCTTGAGGAAGTGGTCACAGATTACATTTCCATCGGTGATTATGTACTGACGGGCGGCGAGCTGGCAGCCATGGTGATTGTCGATGCAGTGGCACGCCTGGTTCCGGGAGTGCTTGGAAATGAACAGTCGGCCCTGACCGAATCTTTCCACGGAGAGCTTTTGGAACATCCGCAATATTCCAGACCGGATGTGTGGCACGGGAAAAAGGTGCCGGAGGTGCTGCTTTCCGGAAACCAGAAACACATAGATGCATGGAAAAAGGAACAGTCCATCCTGCGTACAAAGGAACGCAGGCCGGATCTGTATGCCCGCTATGTGCGGCTGCAGGAATGCAGACAACTGCTTATGAAACAGAAACTGTTGCACATCGATATGATTGAACTGATCAATCGTGGACGCGCACAACTGTTGTATTTCGGACAGGGACAGATATTGCTCAAAGATATGGAATACGAGATCTATTTTCATGCATGTGTTGATCCGTCAAGACTTCCGGATATCCGTACATGGACGCTTCCGGTTGAAAAAATACCGCTGGCGGTTTTGCATCAGGAGGAAATGATTCCTTATTTTCAAAAGAGATACGGACTTAATCAGGAGTGCGAATGTTATCAGGCTGTGTACACCAGACATGAAAAGCTTCCGGTGCGCGGGTTATACCGGCCGGATCTGACGCGTGAGGATGGATTGTCGATGCGCAGATTACAACGAGAAGATTTTCCACAGGTGATTTCCTTTTATCACGGCTGCTGTGATGAGGACTACCTGCGGTCTAGGATACAGGATGGTATGCTTGTGGGGGCTTTTTATGACGAAAAGCTTGCCGGATTTATCGGGCAGCATTGTGAGGGAAGTATCGGAATGCTTATGGTAGCACCAAAATTCCAGCGTAGACACATTGCCATGACGCTCGAAACGTATGCAGCAAACTGTATGCTCGAACAGGGAAAAATTCCGTTTGCACAGATTATCACGGACAACGAAAAATCCAAGGGATTGCAGGAAAAAGAGGGATTTTGCCTGTCGCGTGACAAAATTTTCTGGATGTGCGAAAAATGATGAAAAAGGACTTGATTTTTCGGAATGAGTATGCTAAAGTTTATAATTGTTGCGGTGTAATTATCCGGTAATATTACGGAACGGATAGTTACAAATGTGAATAGAAGTGACGGTCCTCTGGCACCGATAGATGGAGTTTAAGAACGTCAAAATAATCAGGAGGTCACAAAATGAACGCGAGTGAAATTATCAAGAACATTGAGGCAGAGCAGTTAAAGGCTGAAGCACCACAGTTTTCCGTAGGTGATACTGTAAAGGTATACGGAAAGATCAAAGAGGGAAACCGTGAGCGTATTCAGGTATTCGAAGGAACTGTTATTAAGAAGCAGGGTGGAAGCAACCGTACCACTTTCACTGTAAGAAAGATTTCAAACGGTGTAGGTGTTGAGAAGACATGGCCTTTACATTCTCCAAACGTTGAGAAGGTAGAGATCGTTCGTAAAGGTAAAGTACGTCGTGCAAAACTTTACTACTTAAGAGACCGTGTCGGCAAAGCTGCAAAGGTAAAAGAGTTAGTAAAATAATTTGCTTCATGGAAGGGATGCCACAGAATGCGGCATCCCTTTTTTCTAACTTGAATTAAAGAGGTGGAAAAGTGAAAAGAAGAAGCGGACTGAATTTCAGCAGAAGAAGAAAAAAGTTTAATGTACCCCTGTTTAAAGAAATTATGACCTGGGTATTAGAATGTGCCATTGTAATTGCCATTGCATATGCACTGGTCAGTTCTTTTGGTTTTCGGACGACAGTTGTGGGAAATGCCATGCAGGATACCTTACAGAGCGAGGAACAGATTTTTGTCAATCGCTTTGTCTATATGGTACGCGCGCCAAAGCAGGGCGATGTCGTCGTTTTTTTGCCGAATGGAAATGAAAAATCCCATTATTATGTCCGGAGGGTCATTGCCTGTCCGGGGGATACGGTACAGATCAAAAATGGGAAAGTATATATTAATGGAGAACTTTACAAGGAAGATATTGTTTCTGCTTCCATCGAAGATCCCGGTGTGGCAGCAGATGAAGTGAAACTTGGGGATGACGAATATTTTGTTCTCGGGGATAATCGAAACAGCAGTGAGGACAGCCGTATGGCAAATATCGGAAATGTGAAAAAAGATTATATAATTGGAAAAGCGTGGTTCCATTTTAAGGGATTTGGAAAGATGGGACTGATCGATTAAGCGGGCTGATTTAGGAAATGAGGAAAAAGAGATGAATTTTCAATGGTATCCCGGTCATATGACCAAAGCAAAACGACAGATGCAGGAAGACATCAAACTGATAGATCTGGTGATCGAACTGGTAGATGCCCGGATCCCGCTCAGCAGCAGAAATCCGGATATTGACGAACTTGGAAAAAACAAATATCGTCTGATTTTAATGAATAAAGCGGACCTGGCGGACCGCAAGGCAACCGAGCAGTGGTCTGCTTTTTTCAAAAAGAAAGGATATTATGTGGTAAGCCTTGACGCGCGAAGCAAAAACGGAATGAAATCCATTACCGATATTATTATGGAAGCCTGTAAGGAAAAAATGGAGAGGGACCGTAAGCGCGGAATCAAAAACCGGCCGGTCCGTGCCATGGTTGTTGGAATTCCAAATGTCGGAAAATCCACATTTATCAATTCGTATGCGGGAAAAGCGTGTGCAAAGACCGGAAACAAGCCGGGTGTAACGAAGGGAAAACAGTGGATACGTCTGAGCAAAAGTGTAGAGCTTTTGGATACTCCGGGAATTCTCTGGCCGAAATTTGAGGATCAGAAAGTTGGACTTCGTCTGGCACTGATCGGTTCCATCCGGGATGAGATCTTAAATACGGATGAACTTGCGGTAGAGCTGATCCGTTTCCTGAAAACACAGTATCCGGGAATCCTGACAGAACGTTATGAAGTCGAAGAAACACAAAAGGAGACCGAACTTTTATGCGGGATTGCAGAAAACAGGAAATGTATCACGAAAGGCGGGGAACTCGATTACAGCAAAGCGGCAGCACTTCTGATTGATGAATTCCGGAGCGGAAAACTCGGAAAAGTTACGCTGGAGTGGCCAAAGGAGCAGGAAAATGGCTGAAAAAATTGATGCGATTAAAGAGGAACTGACAGCAACACCGACGGAAGCACTGGAGGCGTTTGTGGAAAAATATGCGTCGGATTCCCGCACCGGTGTGCAGAAACTGGTGGATACCGCAAAAAAACGCATGGATAAGCTACAGAAGGAAATGATCCGCACGGAAAATTTAAAGAAATATGAAAAAGAGTACGATACATATACATATATCTGTGGGATCGATGAGGTAGGACGGGGACCGCTTGCGGGACCGGTCGTGGCAGGAGCTGTGATTCTGCCGAAGGATTGTGATATATTATATATTAATGATTCCAAAAAACTTTCAGCGGCAAAAAGAGAAGAACTGTATGATATCATCATGGAGCAGGCAGTGGCAACCGGACTTGGCACGATCGGTCCGGACAGGATTGATGAGATCAATATTCTGCAGGCAACGTATGAGGCAATGCGGCAGGCGATTGCACAGTTATCTCCGCAGCCGGATCTGCTGCTTAATGATGCAGTGACGATTCCGAAAGTGACAATTCCGCAGGTACCGATTATCAAGGGAGATGCAAAGAGCATTTCCATCGGTGCGGCATCGATCATTGCCAAGGTGACCAGGGACCGGATGATGGTATACTATGATTCGATTTATCCGGAGTATGGTTTTGCTTCCAATAAAGGATATGGAAGCGCGGAACATATTGCAGCACTCAAAAAGTATGGACCGACACCGATTCACAGAAGAACCTTTATTAAGAATTTTGTATCATAAGATAATTATTCAAAAATCACAAAGGGGGCTGTTCGGATGCAGATTTCAGATTTGGTAAAACAGTATCATCAGGCGATCTCATCAGGTGCGGAGACGCTGACCGGGACGAAAGGTGTGGAAAATCTTGTGGCCTCTCTGCGGTCTCTGACAAAAGGAAATATTTTTGAGGGGACGGTCACTTCCGTTAAAAATGGCCGCGTGACGCTTTCTCTTTCCGGAGGGCAGCAGGTGATGGCACGGCTGGACGGAAAGATTTCCCTTATGGAAGGGGAATCCATGTTTTTCCAGGTAAAGTCCAACGATGGCACGCAGATTGCCATCCGGCCGTTTGCAATTGACGGGGCAGGCGCAAATTATACGCTGATGCAGGCGCTTTCCGCAGCGGGACTTTCCGCACAGCCGGAGTATTTGTCCATGGTTGACCGGATGATGGAAGAACAGATGCCGATTGACCGGGAGAGTCTGCAGCAGATGGCACGGCTGGTCAATGCAAATCCGCGGATTGATGTACAGACGCTGGTACAGATGCAAAAGCTTGGAATACCGATTACTGTAGAAAATGCCTCCCAGTTTGAAAATTATATGAATGACAGTCAGGCGATTACACGGGAACTGGATGCACTGATTGAGCAGTTTCCACAGAGTCTGACCGGAACAGAAGGCGCACCAGTAAAGACAGAGACCATGCGTCAGCTTGGAAATGAGTTGTTGCAGATTCTGACAGACGGGCTGGAAGAAGTACCGCAGCAGATACAAAGTCCGGAACCGGATATGGCATACAACCTGGATGGTCTGAATTATGAAAGCGTGCAGACAGATACCGCAGAAACGCAGATGCAGACGGAAGCTGCACCGGAGACTGCCACGGAAACCGTGCAGGAACATCCGGAAATTTTGTCGCAGCAGGAAGGTCAGGCTGCAGCGGAGGAGAAAGGCGTGGCCGGACAGCAGGAAGCCGAAACGATGGAAACTGTTTCCGGAAAAACAACTTATACCGGGCAGATGTCGCAGACTCCACATACACTGGGAGCTGTACTTTCACAGGAACAGCTGCAGCATTTAAACCGGATGATCGGAGATATTCTCGGAAAGCCGCAGAGTGCATATAACGCAAATAGCGGTACGGTAGAAGTATTAAAGGATCTGCAGCAGCTGTGCAAAGATCCGTTGCCGTTGGAACGGGAACATCTCGGAAAGCTGTTTTCTTCCAGGGAATTCCAGGCACTTGTCCGGGATACGGCAGAACAGCAGTGGATGGCGAAACCAGGGGATCTCAAAGAGGGCGATTATGTCGGGAGGCTGTATGAGCGTCTGAACAGTCAGATGGAAAAAATTGAGTCAGCACTCAAAAATGCGGGACAGGAGCATACCGCTTTCTCACAGATGGCGGGAGAGATCCACAGCAATGTAGAATTTATGAATCAGGTGAACCAGATGTACACATACGCACAGATTCCACTCAAAATGTCGGGGCAGCATGCAAGCGGCGAACTGTTTGTGTATACCAACAAAAAGGCACTGGCGCAGGGAGAAAAGGATCTGACTGCTTTTTTGCATCTGGATCTGGATCATCTGGGAAGTACGGATGTTTCGGTTCGGATGAGAGGACGTGAAGTAAGTACGCGTTTTTATCTGGACAATGACACTGCATATGCATTGCTGGAAAAAAATTATCCGGTGCTGGAAGCAAGGCTGGAAAAAAAGGGATATCACTGTAAGATCGACGTGGTAAATGAAGAAAAACATGTAAATTTTGTGGACGATTTTCTGAAGATGGATCAGCCGGCGGCGACACAGCTGCACCGGTATTCCTTTGATATGAGGGCATAAAATGGAAAATAATAATTTTAAACCCTTTCCTTTTGAGCAGTTAAAACAAAAGAAAGAACCGGAGAAAACGGCAGTGGCGATTGCCTATGAGCCGGGAGAAAAAGCACCAAAGATACTGGCAACCGGAAAGGGGCAGGTAGCCGAAAAAATTATTGAAAAAGCAAAAGAGAGTCAGGTTCCGACTTACAAAGACAATAAACTTGCGTCTACTCTTTCCAAATTGCAGATCGGGGACATGATTCCGCCGGAGCTGTATGAGGTGGTTGCGGAGATTCTTGTTTTTGTGGATGATATGGATCGTATGAAGGCAAAGATTGATCAGGCAGGGGTTAAATAAAATTTGAATAAACGTACAATTGGAACAGAATATGAGACCATGGCAGCCCGGTATTTGTGCACACATGATTACACAATTCTTGCACGCAATTACCGGACACCATTTGGAGAGGTGGATCTTATTGCACAAAAGGACGGGGTACTTGTATACGTTGAAGTAAAATACCGGAGCAGCAATGATTACGGAGATCCGTTAGAGGCGGTAGACCGGAGAAAGCAGCGCCAGATCTGTAAGGTCGCAAATTATCATTATGCAGGATATGCAGCAGGGCAGGAGATGGACTGCCGTTTTGATGTGATTGGAATTTATGGGGACGGAAGTATCCGGCACATCCCAAATGCATTTTATTTTCAGAGGTGACAGACATGGACAGAGAGGATTTTCGGTGGAAAAATAAAGAGCATATACTGGAACTGGAACAGTTTCAGGGCAAAAAGGGACAGGGGCTTCCGCTTTTGTATTTTCCCCTTCTTTTGGCACATACGGGCATAAAGAACTGTTTTACCACCAGAGAGGGTGGATGCAGCACCGGAATGTTCCGGAGTCTGAATCTGAGTTTTACACGTGGAGATGATCCGCAGGCAGTGACGGAAAACTACCGCAGGGTGGCAGAGGCAATGGGAGGAACGCTTTCGGATATTGTCTGTTCGGATCAGACCCATACGACGAATGTCCGGCGGGTGGATAGAAGCTGCGGGGGCTATGGTGTGACAAAGGAGCGGCCTTACACGGATGTGGACGGGCTGGTGACGGATGAACCGGGACTGATTCTGGCAACTTTTTACGCTGACTGTGTACCGCTTTATTTTGTAGATCCCATACACCATGCGATCGGACTTTCCCATTCCGGGTGGAGAGGAACGGTCGGACGCATGGGGCAGCATACCATCGAGGTGATGCGCAGGGAATTTCATAGTGACCCCGGAGAAATTCTTGCCGCCGTTGGACCGTCCATCTGTCAGGACTGTTATGAAGTAAGTGAAGATGTGGCATCTGCCTTTGCAAAAGAGTTTTCCGGTCATGAGTGTGAGATCCTGATCGAAAAGGGCGGTGGAAAATATCAGCTGGATCTGTGGAAGAGTAATGAGATTGTGCTGCGGGATGCAGGAATTCTTCCGGAACATCTGGCGGTAACGAATCTTTGTACCTGCTGTAATCCGAATCTGCTGTTTTCCCATAGGGCAAGCCATGGAAAACGTGGAAATCTGGGAGCATTTTTAAAACTTGTGTAACAAATTAAGAAATCCTTAAGAATGTATTTCAAAGATGTTAAATTACTCGGGGAAGATTTATGGTACACTGACTGTATTGAGGAAAGATAGGAGGATGCTCTTTGATGCAGCCAGATTGCAGAGATATCAAACCGGTCTATGAGCAGATCACGGACGGGATTCGAAAAATGATCATAACGCATGCGATACCGGAGGGAGAAAAACTTCCGTCAGTGAGGGAACTGGCTTCAAAATTTGCCATAAATCCCAATGCTGTAAGGAAAGCTTATCAGGAGCTGGAAGAGGAAGGGTATGTCTGTGACAGGGAAGGCGAACGGATGGCGGCATCGGAAAAGCAGATTGCGGAACTGATCCGCAAAGAGCTGCTGCAGGAGTTCGACACGGTGGTAATCAGACTGCAGAATATGTCGGTAGGGACAGAGGAATTGACAGGACGTATGTGGGAACTGGCAGGAGGAAGCAAAGACTTTGATTGAAGTAAATAATCTGATAAAGAAATTTGGGGATTTCCGTGCGCTCGACGGGGTAAATATGCATGTGGCGTCTGGAAACATATATGGGCTTGTGGGACCAAACGGTGCGGGGAAATCAACCCTGATCCGTCATCTGACAGGTGTATACCGGCAGGATGCCGGAGAAATTTTTATTGACGGGGCTCCGGTATATGAAAATAAACAGGTAAAGGCTCAAATGGCTTATATACCGGATGAGCCGTTTTATTTTTTACAGGCGGATACACTGGAAATGATGCGTTATTTCCGGGGAATGTACGAGTCCTTTGACGAAAAGATGTTTTATCGCCTGCAGGAGTTTTTCCCGGGAATTGATATGAAACGCAATATCCGCAGACTGTCCAGGGGAATGCAAAAACAGGTTGCATTCTGGCTGGCACTCTGCTGCAGACCGAAACTTCTGATTCTGGATGAACCGCTGGATGGCCTTGATCCGGTTATGCGGAAACAGATCTGGACGATCCTGATGTCCGAGGTTGCAGAGCGCAGGACGACCGTACTGGTTTCTTCCCATAATCTGCGCGAACTGGAGGATGTCTGTGATCATGTGGGCATTATGAATCACGGAAAGGTTATAATTGAGCGTTCCCTGTTTGATTTACATGGAAACATCAGTAAAATCCAGGTGGCATGCCAGACCGGTATGCCGAAACTCCCAAAAGAATTTGAGGTATTGCATATGTCAAATTCCGGGCGTGTATATACAATGATTGTCAAGGGAAATCCCAGGGAGGTTGCGGCAGCCATCCAGACAGAGGGAGACCATCTGGCTATTGTGGACATTCTGCCGCTTACACTGGAAGAAATTTTTATTTATGAAATGGGAGGTTTGGGCTATGAAGTCAAAGACATCCTTTTTTAACCGTACGGTTTTTAAAAAAAATATGACCCTGTACTGGCCGATCTGGGTATGCTATCTGTTATATGGGATGGTAAAAGTGCCGGGGCAGCTGTGGTCGCGTCTGCAGCAACAGACGGACATGACTGCTTATGCCAGGGATTATGCATTGTACAACAGTCTGCGTCTGGAAGTGGATGTGGCCGCAATTGCAATTATGGCAGTCGTCTGTGGGATGGCTTTGTTTGGCTATCTGTTTACCCAGAAGAATGCGTATATGATCCATGCACTGCCGGTTACAAGGGGGGAACTGTATGTGACGAATATGATCAGTGGCCTTTGTTTTCTATTGATTCCGCAGGCACTGGTTTTTCTGGTAACGGTGGTTCTTTGTCTTTTGCAAGGCATTGCGAGTGTGCAGTTTCTGGGATTGTGGTTTTTAAGTGTTATGGGAATTGCTTTTTTCCTTTATGCAACGGTGTGTTTTTGTGTCATGTTTACCGGACAGCTGTTTGCACTTCCGGTGTACTTTCTGGCGGTTAACTATGTAGCATTTGCATTTTCCAGTGGGGCACGTTATGTCATCGGATATCTGGGATATGGACTTGGCATGGATACTGTGCCGGAATTTTTGATTTTGCGGATTCTCTCCCCGATGAATTATCTGTACAACAATGTGCGTTTTGTATTCCGGCAGTCCTATAACCAGGAAACAGACCTGATGTCGGGAGTGTTGTCCTACCGGGGACTGCGGGTACTTGCGGCCTATGTGGCTGCAGCAGTTGTTATTTATCTGATTGCTTATTACTGTTATAAAAAACGCAGGATTGAAAGTGCAGGGGATCTGATTTCTTTTAACTGGGTCAAACCATTGTTCCGCTGGGGCGTGGGAACCGGAGTCGGTTATTTTGCAGGCGTCTTTGCGGCAGAATTTTTAGATTCCGTGCATCTGCATGTAAAAAAACCAATGCTGCTTGTTCTTGTGGTGGCATTTGGTTTTGTCAGTTTTTTTATTGCACAGATGTTTGTGGAAAAAGGATTTCGCGTATTTTGCCGCAGGAGATTCTGTGAGAGCGGGTTATTTGTGCTGTTTGTGCTGGGCAGTTTCTGTGGATGCTCAAAAAATGCCACCTATCTGGAACAGTATGTCCCGGATGCAGATCAGGTAAGCCGGGTGGAAGTTTCTCTTGATTATCCGGTAGAATATAAAGGGGATAGCGTTCGTGTGGCACGTCAGGCACAGAAAGAAATTTTAAGTCATGCGGAAATTTACAGGGAAAATAAAACGGATGACAGTACACAGATCATTTTTTATTACTACCTGAAAAATGGAAAAACGCTCTCGCGTACATATGAGATTACAGAGGAAAATGAAAAGCTTTCAGAAGTATTATTTGGAGAAGAAAATAAAGCAGATCATTTTATGGAATATCTCTTTGGAACGGATTATGACAAAATTTCAAAGTTTAATACCGGAACCCTGACATTAGACGAATCATCGGAAAATTACCGTTGCAATTCGTTGAACCGCCATGGGCGGGTTCTCAGATTACGCAGGATGAGCAGCTTCCATTTGCCGCCGATCAGAGTGACCGCTGTGGCGACCGGACATGCAGGCAGTTCCTCTTTTGTTTTCATCGTCATACACCTCCTGGTCAAGTATAGCACACTCTGTTTTAAGTGTACAGTTATAAAAAAGTGCGTACTTGTTTTTGAATGCGAAGCACAGTAAACTGGAAACAAGCAAGAAACTTGCGAATCTGTTCAGGAGGTCCCTATTATGACAAACTACGAAAAGATCACAGTTGGAAACGAAGGACGTGTGGAGCTTCACGATCAGCTGAAACTGACCGGTGCAGAGGTCAGCATCAACCAGCTTCCGGCCGGTGCGGGGGTGCCTTTCGTGCACTCTCATACGAACAATGAGGAAATCTACGGTATCCTTGCAGGCAAGGGCAAAGCCATCCTTGACGGCGAGGAAGTCGACCTCGCAGCAGGTGACTGGCTGAAGGTTGCCCCGGCGGCAAAGCGTCAGTTCTCCGCAGCAGCGGACAGCGGCAGAAATTATATTCCGTCACGATTTTTTCCCGCCCCATGGCCACATCATTGTAGTACTCATACAGGCAGATTCCAAGGAATGATCCGGAAATATTAACCACATTCTCATATCCCCGTCCCTGAAGCGCCATCAGTGCATTGTAGCTTCTCTGGCTGGAACGGCAGTGGAGATATACAGGACGATCCGCCGGTATCTCATCCAGACGGTCCCGCAGCTCTGACAACGGGATATTGACGGATGTCTTTAAGTGGCCCAGGCTGTACTCATTCCTTTCGCGGACATCAATGATATACGCGCCTGTCTCCACCAGATCCCGTACCTTTGTCACAGGCACCTGCCTTACCCGTCCATAGAGCAGGTTCAGGGCCACCAGGGCCGCCTGGTTCACCACATCCTTGGCAGTACCGAATACAGGAGAATAGCACAGCTCCAGCTCCTTTAAATCCTCCAGAGTT
>OGXH01000058.1_pt1 | contig 53856 bp, 41 predicted proteins | sample 1576241 | NCBI WGS metagenome assembly OGXH01 (sample SAMEA3541529, study PRJEB24748) | human gut metagenome | biome: human gut; feature: human-associated habitat; material: faeces | place: China | collected 2012
GGCTCTATCTCACCGCAGAGGATCTTCAGAAATGTTGACTTTCCTGCACCGTTTGTTAGAAGGCTGTTGCTCTAATCCAACTGAGCTACGAAACCTTAATTCGGGTGCAAAGATAATAAAAATATACGATATAATAAAATTTGAATAAAAAAGTTTTTCTTTTATAGACTGTATTTTTTGACAAACAGGCGCACAAGGCAAATATGAAAGCAAACTCTTATTGCGGTGCAGCCACTGTCTAATACATGAAAATATCGCGATATTATACGCGGACTATCCAAAGTAGAAACGTAAAATCTTGAGTCTCACAAGAAAGGATGTACAGAAACAGAGATGGAGGGACGCACGTCATTGATGCGACTTTTGCCCTGGAGATGCAAGATTTTGCGTCTCTACCGGGTTACGCCATCATTATTTCGAACAAAAACAGGCTGCGCTTGACAATATAAAAGCAAGAACTTATTGCGCTACCGATACCGTCTAACACATAAAAGTAACACGATATTATACGCGGACTATCCAAAGTAGAGACGCAAAATTTTGCGTCTCACAAGAAGGGATGTGCAAAAACCGAAGTGAAGGGAAGCACGTCATTGATGCGACTTTTGCCCGGGAGATGCAAGATTTTGCGTCTCTACCGGGTTACGCCATCATTGTTTTAAAATAAAACAGGCTGCGCTCGGATATTTAAAAGCAAGTTCTCATCGCGTTTGCTGGTACTGTTTTTACGAAAAATAATAAGAAACATCCACAATACCCCAATGAATCAAACAGGCGTGAAGCATGGAATTGACAGTAATCATAACTGTAAATGTTGTATTATAATTTCAATTCGCTCCGATAATTCAAGGAAAGTATTATATAATATCTGCACTTTTTTGACACACGTCATGAACACATTATTATGATGAGTTGCAGTCGTCTTCCAAACATAAAATACGTATTAACGATATTAAGCATAACAGTAAATATGACCCGGGGAGAAGTATTATTCCCTCCCTGAAGTTTTCAGCTGTTAAGATATGATATGATTGACACTAAATATACAATACTTACAATCAATATCAGGATTTTTCTTATGATATTTTTTATATCATTCTTTTTATAAACAATGCTCTTATATATTACAGATGCTATATTAAATGTCAATCCTATAATCATAATAATTGCCATGGGTAAATTATTCGTGTCCCAAAATCTTAATACAACGATGATAGTTATGCATAGGATGAAATACTCTATTTCATACATAGTAAAAACAAATTATATACGATTAATAAACTCATAATTACAAATTGTCACATCAGTAAATACGGCATATCGAATTGTTTTTGTACGATATATTCTCAAGGAAATTTCCTGTTAAGACATTGACCGGAAGACTTTGAAAACATGGGTGTTTCCCATAATATATCGATAAAAGCTTAATAGCATTCATTTTGTCATATTTAATTCACTCATAACTTTTTCTTTGAAAACAGAACCTGTCATATCTTTAGACCGGTGCTGAATATTTTACATTTCCATTTTTTATAATATCTTGGAAAGCATATAATTCTGTGAGGAATATGTTTTATATCCATAAGAATTTCTCAATTTTTAAATAGTAATATAATTCCCACAAACAATATTATACTTCCAATCAATATAAAGCATTTCTCTAAAATGTTTCTTATGTCATTCTTTTTATAAACTATACTTTTATATATTATGGACGCTATGTTAAAAGCTAATCCTACAATCATAATAATTGCTATGGGTAAATTATTTGTTTCCCAAAATATTGATACGATAATGCAACAAATACATATAATAAAATACTCTGTTCCATACATAATAAAACGTGTTACATACAGTCAATAAAATCATGAATGCGAATTGTTATAAGGAATTGTAAACTCAGACAAGATGACAAAAACCATAAATACATGTGTTTTCATAATTTAATTTGTTTGTTAGAGGTTTGTGTGTTTAACGCAGTGAATATACAAAAATATATTCTATGACAGAAACAGCAGAACATTTATTTATATAACTTTGCATAAAGTTATCATATCTTCACAATAGTCCGTAACCATTCATGCGTACAGTCATAATGCATTTCAACACACGGACAAGACTGACATCATAAACATACGCAGTAAATTTGTGTTTCCTGAATATTTCAATATAATATAATGAAAATAAGGAAAAAGCATACGATTCAAGTCCGTATATGAATATCCAGAAGTCACTTGATTCGTTTTATCTCCAAAAATATTTATATTCCAGCAGCATGAAATGCGGATGAAAGAAAACGGCTGATTATGGATTAAGAACGTAAATCCCCGAAAGTAACAATATGACTCTCGGGGATTAAATATAACTTATAATAGGTGCGTGTATTTATAAATTGCTTACTGGTGCTGTTCTCTCAACAAATCGTTGACCGTCTTGACTGGGTTGAACGTTGATATGGGGACTTCTACAAACACCGTGTTCCAATCACTCATTGCTCCATTCCACAAACCGGGAAGTTCAAGAGCCTTAAGTTCTTTTCCGTTTTTGCTTTTAGAGCTGATGAATCCGGTCGACTTGTCTACGTAATCCGGAAGATGGAACGGTCTGCCTTTGTAGTCTTTTGTGGCACATACAAGGTCAACAGGATTGAAATGAGTGCCCTCTTTGAACATACGCACATATTCATCATTACTCTTGTCTATCTGGCTTGATTCAAGAATCTGAAGACTCACAGTGCCGTCTTGATTGTAGCAAAGGAACGGACCTCCACCCGGTTCGCCCACATTCTTCACCATTCCACAAACCCTCATTGGTCTGTTCAGTTTGTTTCTCAGATATATCACAAGCTCGGCATCTTCGAGTTCCTTTATGTCGGTACGTCTGCAACACAAATCTCTCTGTACAAACCGAATTATTTCCTCAAGTTGTGCGTGAGTGTATTTGCCTGTATCAAGCAGATTAAGATAAGCAAATGCACGTGACTGAAGATCAACAAGGATGCCGGCAAGCAATTTCTTATACTTAACAGTATCATCCTTCAGTCTGTCAGGCACAACATTGTCTATATTCTTTATGAAAATAACATCAGCGTCAATATCATTTAGATTTTCAATCAGGGCACCATGCCCGCCTGGTCTGAAAAGCAACGACCCGTCTTCATTTCTGAACGCTGTATTGTCCGGATTTGCCGCAATTGTGTCTGTGTTGGCTTTCTGTTCTGAAAAGCTTATATCATACTTTACATTGAACATAGCCGCATACTTATCAGCTTTCTCTGCAACTTTCTGTTTAAAAAGCTCAATATGATCGTGTGATACGGTGAAATGAACGTTTGCTTTCCCGTCTGACTTGGCATATAGCGCGGCTTCAACAAGATGTTCCTCCATCGGTGTCCGCGGTCCGTCATCATAACTGTGGAAAAGAAGCAGACCTTTAGGAAGCCTCCCGTAGTTTAAGCCCCTCGGCTCCAACAGATTCTCAACAATAGCCTTGTATTCACCATTGTCAATCAGACATGTCACACATTTGCCCTCATTCCTCTTGCATGTGTTGCACAGTTCTTTCTTAAAGGCGAATTTTTTAATGTTTTCAAAAAACACCTTCTCAAATTCTGTTTCAGGCTTGCTGTAGTCTGCGTCCAGAAAAGAATATAGATTCTTGAACATGCGGCTTGCCGCGCCACTTGCAGGAACAAACTTGACAATCTTATGTCCTCCGTTAAGATAAGCGTCCCATTTGGCAAGATAATCATTCATCTCATTTTCCGACGGTGACATAATGCCTTTTCCGACGGAAGCAGCAGATTCAATCTTGAGGAACGGGAAGCCCTTCTTTATATCATCAAGCTGATGTTCTACTTGTTCTTCAGTGATTCCAATTAATGATATTTGCTTTAGGTCTTTTTGAGATAACATATCAGTCTGTTTATGTAAATTGTTGTATACTCGTTACAAATTTAGTTACTTTTTTTATAAACGCGAAACATTAAAGGTATTTTTTGTAACTTTGTGTCCAAACTTAATATAGATAAACACAGTTATGGCAGAAATATTAAGATTCACAAAGGACGAAAAGACGGAGTCTGTACGCATCATAAGGTATTTACGCGATGTGTTGGGCGAATCTCTGATGCCTGATGACGAAAAGAACCTGAGACAGTTCATAAAAACTGCGATTGACGAAAACAGAATAGAGAGAGACGTATTCGGACTCAATCCGATATTGCTAAGCATTCAGACAGCAGAAATCGAACTGCAGGAGATAGGTATGAAACGTGACTGTGTGTTGGCTATATTACTGTATAACATTGTTACGAATGACGACAGTTCCATAGAAATAATAGAAACCACATTCGGCAAGGGCGTCGCACAGATAATACACGGACTTGTGAGAATCCAGAACCTGTACAGTAAGAATCCGGTCATTGAGAGTGAGAACTTCAAAAGTCTGCTGCTGTCCTTTGCGGAAGACATGCGTGTCATTTTGATTATGATAGCAGAAAGAGTGTGTCTGATGAGACAGATAAGGGACACTGACAATGAGGAGGCAAAACGCAAAGTATCAGAAGAGGCAAGTTATCTCTACGCCCCACTCGCCCACAAACTCGGACTATACAAGCTGAAAAGCGAGCTTGAGGATTTAAGTCTCAAATATCTTGAACATGACGCATACTATGCAATAAAGGAAAAACTCAACGCCACAAAGAAATCACGCGATGCATATATAGAAAGATTCATACAGCCAATTGAAGAACAACTGCACAGGATGGGAATAAAATGCCATGTGAAAGGACGGACCAAAAGCATTCATTCCATATGGCAGAAGATGAAAAAACAAAAATGTGCCTTCGAGGGGATATATGACCTGTTTGCAATCCGTATTATCATTGATTCGCCCGTAGAAAAAGAGAAAATGCTTTGTTGGCAGACATACTCTCTCATTACGGATATGTATATGCCAAATCCCAAAAGACTGCGCGACTGGCTTTCTGTGCCTAAATCAAACGGCTATGAGAGTCTGCACATAACTGTACTCGGTCCTGAAAACAAATGGGTGGAGGTGCAGATACGCACAGAAAGGATGGACGAGATAGCAGAACGCGGACTTGCCGCCCATTGGAGATATAAAGGCATCAAGGGAGAGACCGGTCTTGACGAATGGTTGGGAAACATACGCAATGCCCTCGAGACAAACGATGACATGCAGCTCATGGATCAGTTTAAAATGGATTTATATGAAGACGAGGTGTTTGTATTCACCCCAAAGGGCGACCTGTTCAAGTTTCCCAAAGGAGCGACAGTACTTGATTTCGCATACCATATTCATTCCGGTATAGGCAACAAATGTGTCGGGGCAAGAATTAATGACAAGAATGTATCGATAAGAGAAATACTGCATTCCGGTGATCAGGTGGAGATAATAACACAGAGCAATCAGACTCCCAAACGCGACTGGCTTAATATAGTAAAGACAGGAAGGGCAAAATCGAAAATCAAACTTGCACTGAGAGAGACTCAGGTTAAGGAAGGATTGTACGCAAAGGAAATGATTGCCCGAAAGCTCAAGAACAGGAAAATAGAAATGGATGAGAGCATAATGGCTCACATGATAAAAAAATTAGGGTTCAAGGAGACTTCCGACTTCTACAAACAACTGACAGACGAGAAACTCGACATAAACAATGTAATAGAAACGTATATTGATGTCAGAAATCATGATCTGAATCTGAACGGTCCGGGAGTCATACGGTCTGCCGAGGAATTCAGTTATGAGAATCACAATGATGACAGGGACCACACGCATGAGGACGTTCTTGTTATCGACAGAGATCTTATGGGAATTGACTATACCCTCGCTAAATGCTGCCATCCTATATATGGTGATCCGATATTCGGATTTGTCACTATAAACGGAGGAATAAAGATTCACTGTACCAATTGTCCAAATGCGCCAGAACTCAGAAAACGCTTCGGATACAGAATAGTAAAAGCACGGTGGAGCGGGAAAGGTTCTTCTCAATATAATATTACCTTGAGAATAATAGGAAACGATGACATCGGCATTGTAAACAACATCACAAGCGTCATTTCCAAAGAAGAGAAAATCGTTATGAGATCTATAAACATCGACAGCAACGACGGACTGTTCAGGGGCAATATTGTAATTCAGATAGACGACACATCAAGACTTGAATCACTATTGAGAAAGCTGAGGACGATAAAAGGCGTCAAAAGCGCAGTGCGCTTATAGGCGCGAATTCAGCAGGGCATCAAACTGCCTGATACCGTCGTATGTGCATACACCGCGTATGAACAGAATAATGATATTGTTGAGGATACGGGTAAAATCATATTCTTTATACATCTTCGACTGCTTCACATACTCTATTGAAGCATTCAATATTCGTGAAAGTACATCATAATCAACATCATCACGAAACACGCCCTCACGCACCCCGCGCTGATAAAACTTCATTTTATCTTGCTTACGTTCAGAATCGCGGGCTTCAAAATATGACATTACCTGGTCATATTTATGTATGTCGGAAAAATACAATGGATTCACACCGGACAGCCACCGAATCTGTCTGTTATAGAACTCTATTATTATATCAATAACATTATGGGAGGGATCTTTTTCAAACGACTTCATGTGGGCGTCATATTGTTCCTCCTGATACTTGACTCCTTCAAGCAAAAGCTCCTCCTTATTTGAATATATCTCATATAACGTACGCTTGGATATACCCAATAATGCCGCAATATCATCCATTTTAACAGCTCTGATACCTTTGCTCATAAACTCAGCCATTGATGTTTGCAGTATCTTCTCGCGCAGCTGTTGTCTGTAGTTTGTCTGAGAACTGTTTTTATGCATACATGTTAGTTTTGTGACAAAGTTATAAAAAAAATGTGAAACCGAAATCGCTTTGTCAGTTTTTTATTAACTTTGCGTTCGTATTCAAATAAAAAGAAAATCATCAAATATAAGTATATGGTAAAAATAACAAAAGAAAGTGCCCTGGATTATCATATGAACGGACGTCCGGGCAAAATTGAAGTAAAACCAACAAAACCATATCATACACAAACAGACCTCAGTCTTGCATATTCACCAGGCGTAGCCTATCCGTGTATTGAAATACAAAAAAATCCGAACGATGTTTACAAATATACGGATAAAGGTAATCTTGTCGCAGTGATTTCCAATGGAACCGCTGTACTCGGACTTGGTGACATAGGTGCCATGAGCGGCAAGCCTGTAATGGAAGGCAAAGGTCTTCTGTTCAAAATATACGGTGGAATCGATGTTTTTGATATCGAGATAGACGAGAAAGACCCGGAGAAATTCTGCGAGGCGGTAGAGAAAATCGCCCCAACCTTTGGCGGTATTAACCTTGAGGATATCAAGGCTCCTGAATGTTTTTATATAGAGGAAAGATTAAAGAAAACCCTTGATATACCAGTAATGCACGACGACCAGCATGGAACAGCCATAATATCCGCAGCGGGTCTGAGGAATGCATTGGAGGTTGCCGGCAAAGACATATCAAAAGTAAGGATTGTTGTAAACGGAGCCGGTGCGGCAGCTATCAGCTGTACAAAACTGTATGTTGCATTGGGAGCGAAGTTAGAAAACATCGTTATGCTTGACTCCAAGGGAGTCATCACTAAGGATCGGGAAAACCTGACTCCGCAAAAGAAGATGTTTGCTACAGACCGCACAGACATACATACGTTGGAAGAGGCTATAAATGGAGCAGACGTGTTTGTAGGATTGTCAAAAGGGAATATACTCACCCAAGACATGATACGTTCGATGAATGATAATCCTATTGTGTTTGCTCTTGCCAATCCTGTCCCTGAAATCAGTTATGAGGATGCGATGGCAAGCCGCCCCGACGTACTTATGTCAACAGGAAGAAGCGATTATCCTAACCAGATAAATAATGTCATAGGATTCCCGTATATATTCCGTGGAGCGCTTGACGTACACGCAAAAGCGATAAATGAGGAAATGAAACTGGCTGCTGTGAACGCTATTGCAGATTTGGCAAAACAACCTGTTCCCGACGTTGTGAATGAAGTATATCATGTAAACGACCTTACGTTCGGGCCGAAATATTTCATTCCCAAACCGGTTGACCCGCGCCTTATCACAGAAGTAAGTGCAGCTGTTGCAAAAAGTGCTATAGAAAGCGGTGTTGCGCGCCACATTATAACTGACTGGGATTCGTACAAAAAGAACCTGATGCAGTTGCTTGGGCAGGAGACAAAGCTCACACGCAACCTGCATGACACAGCCCGTATGCACCCTCAACGTGTTGTTTTTGCGGAAGGAGCGCATCCGACAATGATGAAAGCTGCCGTGCAGGCAAAAGCGGAAGGCATCTGCATTCCAATTCTGTTAGGCAATCCGGACAGACTGAATCGTCTTGCGCAACGTCTTAAACTTGACCTGACAGGCATTCAGCTCATAGATATGCGTGCGGATCAGGAGCAGGGACGCCGTGCCACATTTGCAAAACACCTTGCCGAAAAACGCGCACGCCAAGGCTACACGTTCCAGGAAGCATACGACAAAATGTATGAACGCAACTATTTTGGAATGATGATGGTGGAGACAGGTGAGGCAGACGCGTTTATCACAGGTTTGTACACCAAATACTCAAACACCATAAAGGTTGCAAAGGAAGTAATAGGCATACGTCCGGAATACAACACGTTTGGGACTATGCACATCCTCAATACAAAGAAAGGAACATATTATATTGCGGACACTCTGATAAACCGTCATCCAGACGAAAGTGTGCTCATTGATATCGCAAGGCTTTCCGCACATACGGTGAGATTCTTCAACGAGGAGCCACACATTGCGATGATAAGCTATTCTAACTTCGGAACAGACGACATAGGCAGTCCGCTGAAAGTTCACAACGCCGTAGCTGAACTGCAACAGAGATATCCGGATATGATAATAGACGGTGAAATGCAGGTAAACTTTGCATTAAACAAAGAACTAAGAGACGACAAATATCCGTTCACACGTCTGAAAGGACTTGATGTGAACACGCTCATTTTCCCGAACATGAGCAGTGCCAACGGAAGCTACAAGCTGCTTCAGGCTTTAGATCCGGATGCGGAGATAATCGGTCCGATACAGATGGGACTGAACAAACCGATACATTTCACAGATTTCGAAAGTTCAGTACGCGACATTGTAAATGTGACTGCCATCGCTGTAATAGACGCATATGTGGATAAGATAAAATCAAATAAATAAACAATATATCACATCATTATGGTTGGAGCTTAATGCTTCAACCATAATCTTATACTAAATCATCATGCTGGTATCACCCTGTGCAAAGTTAAACCTCGGTCTGAATGTTGTAGAAAGACGTGCGGACGGCTATCATAATCTGGAAACTGTATTTATCCCTGTTCCATTATACGATGCTTTGGAAATAAATGTCATGGACGAGCGTTTTCCTTCTGAAACGGCATGTGACATAAAGATTTCCGGCAATAAAATAGACTGTGAGGATAAGGACAATATAATTGTCAAGGCATACAATATTATTGCGTCTGATTATGACATACCGCGTATACATGTGCATTTATTCAAGAACATTCCTTCACAGGCTGGTTTAGGCGGAGGCTCGAGCGATGCCGCATACATGCTAAGGGCACTTGATGATTTGTTTGGGCTAAACATCGGCAACCACAGACTGAAAGAATATGCTGCCAGACTTGGGGCTGACTGCGCGTTCTTCATCGATTCAAAGCCTGCATTTGCAACCGGCATAGGCTCTTGTCTCACACCTGTCAATATGGCAACGACACTCACAGGCTACTATGCGGTTATAATAAAGCCCTCCGTAGCAATATCTACAAAAGAGGCATATGCACACATACACCCTCATTATCCTGAGATGTGTTGCCGTGACATTGTAGGACAGCCGGTGGAGACATGGAAAGACCTGCTGTCAAATGATTTCGAAGAACAGGCATTCAAGGATTATCCTGAATTGCAGGAAATAAAAAACACGCTGTACAGTAATGGAGCCGTGTATGCACAAATGAGCGGAAGTGGAAGCGCAATGTTCGGACTTTTCAAAGAACACCCCTACTCTGTTGAGAGTTTGTTCAAGCATTATTATACAACAACCCTTAAACTGCAGTATTAATAGAATCCATATAGAATAACTGTTTTCTTATTACTTTCATTATAGACAAAACCTATTGTTTCCTGAAGCGTCAATCTTCAAGACATACTGCCTTATTCTTACCGGAAAGCATATCAAACGACGGACCGAATCACACATCTTTGTTACATAACACGGAAAGATGGATAGATATACGACATCTTGCCTAACAAACTGTAAATATTATTTCCAATCTGATGTAAATTTGCTATCTTTGCTTGAAACAAAACGTAAACAATAATATCATAGCAAGAAAGTATGAAGATGGCTGAGACCCACTTTTTTGTATATTATAAAACCATAATAACACACATAGCACTATCGCTTGCGTTTATTACGCTATTTTCGTGTGGAGATAATACGTTGACGAGAAACACGCCATATGCTGACTCATTGCCTGAAGCGAATCAACGGCAAGATGTCAGATATAATAAATCGGTGCATCTGCAACAGAAACACATGAATGAATGTACAGTAGATAAGCAGTCAGCCAATGTATACACTTTCAACAGAACCGGGACTACAATTGCCATTATAATCACGGTACCACTTGTAGCATTAGCCTTTGTGGCTTATATAAGGATAGAAAGGCGGGCACACATAAGAGATGTGATGAAATATAAAAAACAAATCGACACCCTTAAGAGAACCCGTATTGGACTGTGCAGCATCCATAAACACAGAAGAGAGCTTATGGCACATGTAATCACGGAGAAATGTAGAGAAATAGAACTGCAGAGAAAAAGCAACGACGACAACAAACGCCAGATACACAAACTTGAACAGTCAATTGACAGACTTCACAGACTTGGCGAAAGGCAGAAAGCCGAGTATATCAATATAATAAAGGAAAAGGACGCCTTAATAGAAGAGCTTAACCGTAAAAACAAAAAATATGAAAAGATAAACGCGAAGGGCTGCAATATTGACAAATACGCTGACAAAACTATAGTGAAACAATTGAAGCACCATGCAAGGAAAGATTTTGTCCACATGTCAAGTGAAGAAATGGCGATGCTGAAAGAAGTCGTCATTGACGAACCTGAATTCCGTAGAATAGAAAACATTGTAAATGACAATGAATATATCATATGCCTGCTGGTCAGGACAGGCTTTACTCCATCAGACATAAGCATATTGACAGACCTTTCACAATCCAACATATCGAATATCCGTAAAAGACTGTTGATGAAATTAACAGGTATTGACGGATCTCCTAAAGATTTTGACACATATATAATCAACTTACAATCAAACCATTAACACATTAAGTTCTACTAATAGTTAATCATTTGACAACCGACAGTATACCTTTTTGTGAATTTTTTGTGAAATATAAACTGACGTTTGATTTGCTTCATATGCTTATTTAACGTTACTTTGCGATAAAAAGAAAGCCAAAACAATAAAAATATGACTCAATAAATTAAACCACAGCTTTTGCATATCAATGATGGAAATATAGAGTTTCATAATTGTTTTTACAATGGCAATATACATTATTTTATTGTTCTGAAAACATTATTATCTAATAAACATAAATTTAAATGAATACAAAACACATAACCTGCATGAAACTTAACACTCAATGATTACAGATATTGAAATATATTGGATGTATGGACATGAGATAAATAAGTTCATATGTAGATATGACAATCATAAAAGTAAACATTGTTTTAAAAACATTTCAGAAGAAGATAAACAACGTCAAATAAATAATTATTTTGAATCGCACTGTAAAGATTTACTATAAAACCTGTTGTGCATTTCTTTTATAGCTCATGAAGAAATCTATAATTGCTTTTATATGTTGCATCGCATTGTTTCCGACAAAATGTATGGCAAATACAGTTGTGACTGATTCCGTCCTTACAGACTCAGTAAAATGGAAACTGACATTAAATGAAGTAGTCATAAAGTCCGACCGTATAAGGCGTAAATCTGACGGATATGTTGTGAATCTTATTGGCAGTGAAATAACTAAAGGCAAGGACATGTATCATCTGCTTACGTTCCTGCCTGGTATGACATTAGAGGAGGGTGTGATAAAAATCCACGGTCAAGCACCTGCTGCCGTTTATTTGAACGGGACACCTTCAAGCATGGATATAATAAAAATATTGCCGCCGGACCGAATTGCAAGTATAGAGATAAGCTGGGATGCAGGAAGTCAGGAGAGAACCGACACCCACGGAGGAATAATAAGAATAAAAACAAAACGTGAGCTTGGCATCAATGGAACTATAAGCGGAACCGTGCAATGGCTACGTGAAGACAATGGGACATGGAATCTCTCAATCCATTTATATCACTTGGTACTAAACGATTGACAATATATAATAGTCTTACCATGTACAACTCTGACATCAATGGCAAATATAGAGAAAAACGCACTATGGCGGACAGCCAGTCCTCGCTAATTAATGAGCAAACGAATATGAGAGGAAAGATGGTGCAGGATTGGTTGAATCTTTCATACGACTTGGCGCAAGCACATCAACTTAGTTTATCTGGAATGTTAAATTATTACGACGGCACAGACAATAACATTACAGCCACTACCAGCAATATCGACGGTAGCAGAAATAGTGATTACCAAACACCAGTCCATCTTTTATTGGGTCAGGCAATAGTAATGTACAACTGGGATATTGACAGTTTGGGATCGTACTTTCGTGTTACAGCTGACTATCTGAGACGTAATAATAACCAAAAACAGACAATCACCGCGAAAGCAGTCGGACAGGAAACAAAGGTGAGCGTGACTTCTACCAGACAAACTGCAGATATGATACGCATAAAACCAATGTGGTATAAGGAAATCAGAGATTATGGACAATTGTCAGCAGGTCTTGACTTAAGATACATTCATTATGATAATGCGAACATCGGTCCATTGATACGAGTCAATACAAAAATGACAGCCTATACTCCTGCAGCATACGCCACATATTACGGCAGAATAGGTAATTCCTTGAGCTACAGTTTCGGACTAAGATTTCAGTACGACGACATGACAGTAAGGCTAAATGACGACACGAATAACAATGAAAGAACAGTAAACACATATAAGAAATATAGTGTTAACCCGTCTTTAAGTGTAAACTATGACATTAGCAAAAAATGTGGACATTCACTATATTTCACCTATTCACACTATGTAGGTGAAATGCCTTACGATGCCATAAGCACATTCAGGAAATATGATGAGGCTAACCACTATACTATTGGTAACCAAAATATAAATCCAAAATCAGAACATTATGCAGGAATAACACTTACAATGTTCAGAAATTATTCTCTTGACGTGAGCTACAGCTATTATAAAAACAGTATTTATTACACTAATGACGTAGACCCAGACAACGATAACATATTGCGTTCCATGGCAAAAAATGCAAATCATGAATCATTCTTTTCTATTGGGTTTGAGCAAAAAATAACACCCCTCCAATGGTGGACTTTGAAGGCTAACGAACGCTTCAGCCTGTACTCAGGATTAACCCTGACTGGGAGTATTCCAACCAGACCCACTGGACGTTTCTCATTAACAATGACTTCAAATTTGGCAAGTCATGGGGCGGGAACCTTTATTCATACATAGATCCCTCATGTAACGTACAAGACCAATGGTGGAACACAGTGATTGACATTACATGCAACATTTACAAGACATTCTTCAACGACAAACTGACTGTGAGTCTTGACGCAAAACCATACCGAAAAGGCAGAGAGAAAAAGACGTACAATACATTCTATCGCTCAGTTAGAACAAACAAGACCAAGGAAGAATATATAGGATTGACCATAACCTACTCATTCAATGCAGGAAAAGTAAAGAACAGAAGAGCGGCACAGAGTACACAAAACTACAATACAATATCCAGACCATCAATGTAAATAGTTTATATACTATGTATATGCCGCTACATTCTTTTATTACTTCATGTAATACATGTGTCTGAGAAACATTTATTTTCATGATTAAGTCCAGAATCCCGTATGGCAAGATTTCTTTTCTTCAACACATCGTTCAATGAAATGATATCTATGGTATATTCGGCACAAATACATTACGGCTAATTATTATTAATAAAAAACATACAATTATGCGAGACATTCTTATTATTACCTTGTTATCGTTTAATCTTGCAGGCAACGCACAGGAGCTGACAGATTCAGCGAAAGTACACAATATAGACGAAGTGGTGGTCAACGCCACACGCAGTTATGCCACACCAGACGGAGTGGTATACATTCCGTCAAAGGAGGCTATAAGGCACGCCTTCAACATAAGCGACCTTTTGGCAAGAATGATGGTAGCAGGATTGCTTGTAGATTTAAGCAGCGACAAGGTGTCGACAACATATGGAGCCGACGTTCACTTCTATATCGACGGTGTGGAGGCGCAGGATTGGGAAGTAAAGGCACTGCGCCCTAAAGACGTGTTGCATGTGGATTACCTTAAATCGCCTTCCGACCCGAAATACAAGAACTACGAAGCCGTGGTGAATCTAGTGATGAAGAAATATAAGTATGGCGGATATGTACTCGGCGAAGCAGGTCAGACATTTGTGAAACCCGTCAGTGGTGACTACAATGTGGCTGTGAAGGTGAACACCGGCAAGTGGACTCTTTCCGGTATGTCAATGGCATCCTACAGCAACATAAACGACATAATCAGCAACACCAACACACGATACACATTCAGTCCCGACAACATAATAAACCGCAGCACAAAAGAAAAGAAACGGCAGCACAACAGAGGAACAGTATCAGCAGCAAAAGCCATATACAACAGTGACAAGTTTCTGTTTATCACATCGGCAGGATTCAGCTATGACCGCACGCCTGTCAGCAACTCCGACATGAGCGTAACATACAACGGCAACAACGTCCCGGAAGACGCCACGGCAAGCACAAGGTCGTCCTCGAAGAGTGCGGTTCCATACGCAGACGCCTATTTCGAGTTCCCGAAACTTCCTCACAACTCCTTTCTTTACGGTAAGGCATCGTTCTCATACAATCACAACGACGCCTCATCACTATACAATTTCGACAAACCGATATTCAACGCCACCGAGGAAGACGTGTATCTTCCCAACATCTGGGCGGCTTATGCTTTCCCGATATACAAACGCAACTATCTTACGCTTTCTGTGCAATACTATTCTGAGATATATAAGACACGCTACACCGGGACAGACAACACCAGGCAGAAACTCATAAACAACAACCTTATCACAGTACTCAGATACAACCACAGATTCAATGACAACTGGTCGGCAAGCACATTTCTGAAGGTGCCGGTCAATTCATACAAAGTGAATGACGGAAAATATAACACCACGCCATACGTCAACGGCGATCTGACATTGAACGGCAGAGTCGGCACAAAGCATTCCATATATGCTAACGCAGAGATATACCAGATGGCGATAACACCTACATTCTATAATACCGTAATACGTCAGGACAACGAGATAGAAGGAACAAAAGGCAACGCCTCGTTGAAACCACAGCGATATGTGTCGACACTGGCATCCTACTCGTGGATGCCATCAAACAGCTTCTCACTGAGCGCAAGCTTGTCGTGGGAAGAGATAATGCACGACATAGTGCCGTCATGGCATCCCGACGGCAACATGATGGTGCAGGACATCGTGAACAGCGGCAACTACGACATTATATCCGTAAGACTCACGCCGTCGCTGTCTTTACTGAACAGCAAACTCAACATGCGTTCACAGATAGTCTTATCACGCGAGATGCACACCGGCATAAGACATTTCTCATTCTACAACTACGGCATATATCCATATCTTAGCTACAACATAAACAAACATTTCTCCGCAACCGCAATGGGTGCCATAGGCAGCAAGGGATTCATGCGCGGCGGCAACGGACAATTGTCACGGTTCTGCAACAGCATGAGAATAAACCTGCAATATACAACAGGCAATCTGCATGCCATGCTGTCGGTAGAGTCGGTACTGAGAAAAAAAGGATGGTATAAATCGTGGTTTGACAGCGACAACGTGCAATGGAGCCAATATGTGTCAAGCCCGAGGAGAGGCAGATATTTCAGTCTTTCCGTGAGATATACTCTCGACTTCGGACGCAAGACCGAGCGCGGCAACGAAGCAAGCTTCGACGGCAGCACCAAGACAAGCGTTCTGGGCAACAGGTAAATGAAAAGGGGGAAGGCAATGAGCAGATTCAAGACCTACAGGCAACACGACTCAATGGAATGCGGCATCACATGCCTGCGCATGGTGTGTAAGCACTAAGGAGCCGAATACAGCTCCGAATATCTGTCACAGCTATGCTTCGCCACAAACGAAGGGGTGTCGCTACTTGGCATGTGTGAGGCAGCGGAAAAGCTGGGACTGCAGAGCATGTGCGGAAAGCTGACCATAGAACAGCTCGTCACAGTTCCCCTACCCTGCATACTGCACTGGAACCAGAACCATTTTGTGGTGCTGCACCGCATCAGCAGGAACGGCAGAAGATTCCACATAGCCGACCCCGGAAAAGGACAGGTGACACGCTCGCTGAGAGAAATGGAGGAACACTGGGTGAGCACAAGCGCGAAAGGCAGCGACCGGGGAGTGGCTATGATTATGGAAACCACACCGGCTTTTTACGAACGCATGAGACTTTCAAGCGACGAAGGAGAGAGCCGGTCGTTCCGTTTTCTGGCGGGTTATCTGAAAAAATACCGTAAACACTTCGGACAGATAGCCGTAGGACTTTCCCTCGGCTGCCTGCTGCAGCTCGTGTTGCCATTCCTCACACAGGCTATAGTGGACGTTGGCATAAAAAACCATGACATTGGCTTCGTGTGGCTCGTGCTGCTCGGGCAACTCATGCTGACGGTAAGCCGGACGGCACTCGACTTCATACGCCGCTGGCTGTTGCTGCACATCAGTATGAGGGTGAACATATCACTGGTGAGCGACTTCTTCATAAAGCTGCTCAAACTGCCTATGTCGTTCTTCGACACCAAGCTTATGGGCGACCTGATGCAAAGGATGAACGACCATGCCAGAGTCAACAGTTTCCTGACAGGACAGACGCTCGGGGTGGCATTCTCCTTGCTGAGTCTCGTGGTATTCGGTGTGGTATTGCTTATGTACAACGTGATGATATTCACAATATTCATGGTTGGCAGTGCCATATACGCCCTATGGATAGCAGCGTTTCTCAGACGCCGCAAGGTGCTTGACTACGAACTGTTCGAGCAGCAGGCGATAAACACCAACAAGACTTATGAGTTCATCACATCCATGCAGGAGATAAAGCTTCAAGACTGCCGCCGTCGCCGCCGCTGGGAATGGGAGGACACTCAGGCAGACCTTTTCAACGTGCAGATGAGAAGTCTCAAGCTTCAGCAGACAGAGGAGGCAGGCAGCATCTTCATCAACGAACTTAAGAACATCATTATTACGGTGGTGTCGGCAACGGCAGTAATCCATGGTGAACTGACTCTCGGAATGATGCTTGCCGTGCAGTACATCATAGGACAGCTCAACGCTCCGGTGGAGCAGCTCATGGTTTTCCTCTACTCCCTGCAGGACGTAAAGATAAGCCTGGAGCGCATCAACGAGATACACAAGACTAAAGACGAGAATGCAGACAGTCACGGGCACATGCCACCTGACGGACCGCAAACGATAAGGCTCGACAACATCAGCTTCAAATACGACCCTCATTCTCCATGGAAGACAATAGACAACATATCCATAGAAATTCCGGAAGGAAAGGTCACTGCAATAGTCGGGGCATCAGGAAGCGGCAAGACGACACTGGTGAAACTGATGCTTGGCTATTATCCAGTAAGCGAGGGATGCATAGACATTGGAGGTACAGACATAGCAAGGCTCAACCTTGACGAGTGGCGCAGGCGGTGCGGAGTGGTGATGCAGAACGGTGTGATTTTCTCCGAATCGATAGCGAGGAACATAGCGGTAGACGACGGCGACATTGACAAGGAACGGATGGTGAACGCAGCAGAGACGGCATGCATTAAAGACTACATCATGAGCCTGCCTCTTAAGTTCGACACAAAGATAGGGCGTGACGGCACCGGACTGAGCCAAGGACAAAAGCAGCGCATTCTGATAGCAAGAGCGGTGTACAAGAATCCGGACTTCATATTCCTTGACGAGGCGACAAACTCGCTTGACGCGAACAATGAGAGGAAAATAGTGGAGAATCTTGACAGATTCTGTAAAGACCGCACCGTAATCATCGTCGCGCACAGGTTGAGTACCGTAAGAAATGCGGACAATATAATAGTAATTGACAAAGGGCGCGTGGCAGAGACCGGCACTCACGAGACTCTCACCCGTCAGAAGGGACTGTATTATGAACTTGTGAAGAATCAGCTTGAGCTTGGCAATTGAACTGGCATGACATGGCAGCCGCCATAAACAGCACAACGCCAGCGAGTGCGTTATGTATTATAAGAATATTGCAGAATATGACGATTGATAATAGAAATAACTATGGATGAAAAAGAAAATATAGAATTGAGAAGTGAGAAAATGCGCCACATCATAGGAGAGATACCTCCGAGGCTGGTGAGAGTGGGTACTGGCGTGATAGTCGCTGTATGCGCGTTATTGGCTGCATGCTTATGGCTTGTCAGGGTAAACGGTGAGCGTCTGTTCTCGCTCATATTCAGAGTGTGAATCGGGATAATGCGTTTATTTTGGTACGAATGCCGTACGCATTTGTAAAAACACGATTCATAAAATGAATATTTATACAGTCTTTGTGGTAAGAAATAACTGTCGTGTTTTGTTATAAAAGAGAAACGCGGCAAGCCGGAAGGACGTATATTTAACGAGAGTCCTATCCTACAGCCCACGCCCTACCCCTACTCTTAGTCTGCAACAGACATACTCCATACGCCATTCCGGCTCTTTTCCGTCTCCTCCACATACGCTTACTCCTCTTATGTAAGGCATATTGTTTTCCGGAAAAGCATGTTTCATGTTCCCGAACGGGCTTTTCCGATTGCCGGAACAGCCTCTCCCGTGTGCCCGAAAAGCCTTTTTCGCATGACGGAACGTAGCCGCGCGAAACGTGTTTCGCCCAACACGCTGACATACAACACATTATACAAGCATTCGAATAACACGCGTATACGGTAACAAAAAATTTATTTTTGATTCTACGCGATTCTCAGCGAGTTGCCATTGTATAAATATTCATATTGTGAGCATATTGTTACATAAACATGCAATATAAGGTTAACCGGAATAGAAGCGTAAGGGTAAAACATTCAAGCAGATGTTCATAATAAGCCGACATTACAGTCAGCGATTCTAAATTGACCGATACGATAGAATTCGATGATAATAAATTCAGGACATATAATAAAAAGTGACGTTGCCCGATAAGTTTAAGGACAACGTCACCGCCATTACCTTTAAGAGGGAAACAGGCAAATGGCAAAATCTAACCTAACTAATTAATTATGAACAAATGTTGAAATAAAATATTCTTAATGCATTTTTAACGGTTTCCACGATTGTTGTTGCGCGGGCGGCGTTGCATCATTTTCTTCTGCTCCTCTTCGTATTTAGAGAACTGGCTGTCATTCATTATTTTCTTCAGACCATTATTATAAGCCTCACGCGTAGCCTTCATCTTTTTCATCATCTCCTCAATCTGAGCCTTATCCGGGCGTTTCCTCATACTCAGTGAGTCTCCGCCAATGGCACGACGCGGTCTGTTTCCACGTCCGGGACGCCCGCCCATGAACATCTTGTCCGCATATTGCTTGTTCAACTCAAGCAACTCCTTTTTCTGATTCTCATCCAGTCCATAACGCTCTGCCATGCGGTCCGTACGTTTCTGTATGATTTCTGACTTGTCGGGCATCTTGCTGTCCTGTTTTGTCTGTGCCATCAAGCATGTGTTTCCAATGCAAAGAAACAACGCTAAAGCCATTACATATTTTCTCATATCAATTAAAATTTTATAAGTTCTTATTCCTGTCATAATCGTACGATTTTGATAATATGACGTCGCAAATCACCAATGGTTTAACAAGTGGGTCAAAATAATTGATATAACAAACCAATTTGACGTTTTTTTTATATCTTTGCATAAGACAAGCGGCACTCGGGAAATCAAGAGCAAGCTCTCTTTCCGCTCGTTTGCATTGTCTTTGCATAAGACAATCTTCGGCTCGGCAGTGTCAAGTTTGGTAAAACTTCGTTTCCACATCTTGCCGTTGCACTCGCCTTGCATTATCTTTGCCATACAAAAAATATATACCCGAATGAGAAAGACATTAATTATTCTGATGCTATTTACGGCTGCATTTTTTTCTTCATGCAGGAAAGAAAAGACGGCGGCATCAACCGGGACTGTTGATACAATCCCGATGCTTATTATGCAGATAAAGAAATGTTCGCGTCTTTACACTACAGAATATCATATACATAAGATTATAACGCACGACGACAAAATAAGCCTTAAAGGTAAGTTCTTCAAGAAAGAATATGACATAGACCTTCCTCTCGGCAAAAGAAAGATAGCAATACCTATCGACGCCACAGTGAAAGCGTACATAGACTTTGAAGGATTTTCGGATGCGAATTTGGAAAAATCGAACGGCAAAATAAATATTATTCTGCCTGATCCTAAAATAACCATAACCGGCACAACAGTCAACCACGACGAAATCAAAGAATATGTGGCTTTTACACGGCGGCGTTTCAGTGACGAGGAACTGTCTGACTATGAAAGGCAGGGACGGCAGGCTATAGTGGCGGATATACCGAACATGGGACTTACAGACATGGCAAGAGAAAGTGCGGCACGCACATTGATTCCACTGATAAAGCAAATGGGATATAAAGAAAGCGACATTACGATAACATTCAGAAAGGATTTCACCCGGGAAGACATCAGTTCGTTAATTGAAAACAAGAATGTGACACAATGAAAAATAAGAATAACAGCATAAGACAATTCATAAATCACATCATCAGTACGACAATGGCTCCATGGCTGCTTGCAGCAGGAGGTGTGGTAATTGTGCTGATAATCATAACCGCAATAATTCATTGCGGAAAAGACAACAGTGCGGATATATACACAAACAACAAAATAGACATAACACCAAATCTGATAGAATCGATAAAAGATATTGGCGAGTGGGAGTTTCTGGCAGTCAGCGATGAGGAGATTGTTGACACCGTAAGGCATGGTCTGTTCGGGGACGACCAACTGGTAAGAATCTATTATGGGACACTTCGTCTGGGGATTGATTTGCATAAAACCGGAAAAAACTGGATAAGGACATCAGGCGACTCGGTCGTTGTGACACTTCCGCCAATAAGACTGCTTGACGATGATTTCATTGACGAGACACGCACCAGAGCGTTTCTTGAAAGCGGGAAATGGAGCCATCAGGCACGGGCTGCACTTTATCAAAAGGCGAAAGACATCATGATGGGACGCTGCCTCACAGAGTCGAACATAAGAAGCGCCGAACAGAATGCGGTTACGCAATTCCACAATATCATGCAGTCAATGGGTTTCAACCACATAAAAATAAGATTTGAGCGGCAGGACACTCATAAAAAGAAATGAGCCGAGAGGCAACTGTCTTACACTATTTCTCAATGCGGTCCGCCGCACATCCGATGAAAAAGTGAACAAATATACATAACATCAGCACGGAACACTGATGATGACTGACGGCAGATACCGGTCAATCAATACAAAAATATAGAGCCGTTTGGATTTTATCATATAATATGATTGTAAGTTTGGCAGAAAATTAATAATTTTGCAACACAAAAGAAACAGGCAATGAAGTTAATTATCATGACAAAATCCACATTCTTCGTAGAAGAAGATAAAATTCTTGTTACTCTTTTTGAAGAAGGGATGGACAATCTGCATCTTTACAAACCACTAACCTCACCTGTTTACTCAGAACGTCTGCTCTCACTCATACCGGAGGACTTCTATAACAAGATAACTGTTCACGACCACTTCTATCTGAAAGAAGAATACAGGCTTAACGGTATTCATATAGACACACCTACCCTCACACCGCCTCTCAACTACAAAGGACATATCAGCCGTACATGTACGAAACTCGAACTGCTGAAGGAATTGAAGAAACAGTCAAACTATGTTTTTCTGAGAAACATCTTTGACAGCCAGTCAGAGCCGGAGCAGAAATCATATTTCACAATGAACGATCTGGAGAAAGCCGCAGACAACGGACTGATAGACAAGAAAGTCTATGCACTCGGCGGAATGAACACGGACAATCTGCAGATTGCCAGAGATTTGGGATTCGGAGGCGTTGTCATATGCGGTGACTTGTGGAACAGATTCGACATACACAACCAGAATGACTATAAAGAGTTGATAAACCACTTTGAACGTCTAAGGAAGATAATCAGTTAATTTATATACATCATTAATAAAAAAGAAATGAGTGCAAAAAACTCTTTTTTGGTTTTCTCCGGCACAAGCACGAGATACCTTGCAGAAAAAATCTGCTCAAGCTTAGGTTGCCCGTTAGGTAATCTGTTGGTAACACGATTCTCTGATGGAGAGTTCGCTGTTTCCTATGAGGAATCCATTCGCGGACGCGATGTCTTTCTTGTACAAAGCACATTTCCGAATTCAGACAATCTGATGGAACTGCTATTGATGATTGATGCAGCAAAAAGAGCGTCTGCCCGACAGATTATCGCAGTAATACCATATTTCGGCTGGGCAAGACAGGACCGCAAGGACAAACCAAGAGTAAGCATCGGTGCAAAACTTGTAGCTAATCTCTTGAGTGCGGCAGGCATTGACAGGCTTATAACAATGGACCTCCATGCTGACCAGATTCAGGGTTTCTTTGATGTACCGGTCGACCATCTTTATGCCTCAGGCGTACTGTTGCCGTATCTTCAGAGTCTGCATCTGAAGGATCTCGTTATAGCGTCTCCAGACGTAGGCGGTTCAAAACGTGCGAACACATTTGCCAAGTATCTCGGTTGCCCGCTCGTTTTGTGCAACAAGACACGCGCACGCGCCAATGTGGTGGAAAGCATGCAGATTATCGGTGATGTAAAAGACAAGAATGTTATAATAGTGGACGATATGGTTGACACCGCCGGTACAATAACAAAGGCTGCTGACATCATGAAAGAGGCTGGAGCCAAGAGCGTAAGAGCGTGTGCGTCACACTGCGTCATGAGCGGTCCCGCTTCTGAGCGTGTGCAGGATTCGGCACTCGAGGAGATTGTATTCACAGACTCCATCCCTTACTCAAACCGTTGTGCGAAGGTGAAACAGCTTTCTGTAGCCGACATGATTGCAGAGACAATAAGACGTGTCATAAACAACGAAAGCATAAGTTCACAGTATCTGGTATAAACTGAAAATAAAATAATCATATGAGAATATTCCGTAATTTATGTGTGGCAACGACGGCAATGTGCCTGTTGCTCTCATGTCAGATAAAGCATGGTGGGAAACCTGAGAATGCTGAGAAGGAGCAGAAAGAAGTATCGGCTCCTACACTTGTAGACATAGAACTTGGTGACCTGCAACGAAACAGTGTATCCTTGAAAAGCGAGATAAGCAAAAATCAGATAAACATAATCGATTTCTGGGCAAGCTGGTGCGGACCATGCCGGGCTGAGATGCCTTTAATGGTGGACATCTATAACAAATATAAAGACCATGGTCTGGGAATCATCGGCATATCGCTTGATTCAGACTACAACGCATGGGAAAAAGCCATCACAGACAACAACCTGTCGTGGACTCATCTCTCTGACCTCAGAGGATGGGAAAGCTATGCTGCCAAGGAATATAACGTGACAGCCATCCCATACACAATCGTAGTGGACCGGAATGCCAAAATCATAGCTAACGGACTGCGTGGAGAAAAGTTGGAGAAGTTCATTGAGAATTATTTCAACACTCCTCACTAATATCTGAATTGCATTCGGAGTATTCTTATAATGTCTGTAAATATATATGGGCAACCCATATATATTTGCAGACATTTTGTCTTACAAGTTGCCACGATTAATACTTAAACTTTTCCTATATATTTTCGGATATTTGCATGTGCTCCATCTATATCCATACAGAACATAATAAAACAAAAAAGATGACCGAAAGCATGCCGGATGCGGAACAAGCCAAATTAGAATTATGATAATATGAATCTTTGCAAACCGTCATAGAAAGAACACAAAACAAATGGAGTGATAAAGACATGAGACAAGGAGAAACAGCACAAAAAACGGAGACGCGGAAGACACACCGGCAGTGAGCAACCCGAATATACCGCTAAGAGAGATTCTGTTTGCCACTACATTATAATATGTTATGGCAAACGTACACAAAACGAATGAAAGCAATGCCACAAATCCCATAGAAAGACTGCCCGGATAGATATTTCCCGCCACATTCAGCAAGACCGCATGAGGAACGCATGTAAGCAAGAACAGCACTATAATGAACAATACCAACTCTATGGACACAAACCGGACGGCAAGTCGCTCACGGAATCCGAGCCGTCGGATATTCCTGACAGCAGAGAGCAAACCACTTTGCCTGACTGCCCCGAACGATATTGACAGCAACAATAACCATACAAGTACGAAATTACTCTGGTTGTCTACATAAGCACCGATAAACCACCTCACGCCTTCCCCGCTAAGCAAAGAACGCACTTTAAGATCCGGATTGGTTGCCGTAACTATCCACGACAGAATAAAAAGCATAATCTGCAATATCAGCACAGACAATGCCATCCACGATATTATCTTGTCAGTCTTGTCTCTCATACGCTTTATTTTATATTTGTCGTGTCAATCATCATCAGGCATGAGATTGTCAAGATCTATGATTCTCAATTGCAGAGCCTTCACGACGAGACGTGTGGCGTTGACGGCGATACCTCCGTTTCCGTTATGAAATAATTTCTGTATCAGCTCGTTCTGACGTTTTTCCAGACTTTTCACGCCGAAAGGCATGTTTTTCAGGGAAGCGATCTGCTCCTTTGTGTAACCAAGAGCAAGATGACGGAGGAAGCGTTCGTCATATTCGTCTATCTCATATTGTATAAGTGCTTCCTGCCTGAATATCTGATTGTTTATAGTGGTCTTGAACCGTTCTACAATCTTATTGAGAATTGGCTGGTTGAACACCATTCTCTTGCCATCCATAACGCTTGCGACATCACTGCGTGTAAGCAATTCCCCACTCTTCAGTATAATACCGTCGCACCCTGCATCAAGCGCGTCTACCCATAAACGCTCATTCAGTATCTCACCCGTGAAGATAAGCACTTTCACGCCAGGATGCCGCTCCTTAACCTGACGGCAAATCTCTACACCGACGGTAGTGGAACCGCCAAGCCCCAAATCGAGCAGTACAAGATCGGGCAACTGTTTTTTTATAAGCTGCCAGAAATGTTGCTCGTTATCTGCCGTTCCGATTATTTCCGCCTCAGGAATCTCATTGCGTAATATACCTTCCGTACCTTTTAGTTCCAAAGGCACATCTTCCACTATTATAACTTTAAATTTGTCCATATCGATTTTGTAAGTATTATTTCTATAATTGTACTTCCGTTGTCTCCTCCGACAGCCTGAATTCCACATGCACGTGCGTTGGTAATCTCCCCCACCTCACGTATTATCTGCTTACACAGCAAGAAACGAATGTCGCACGTAAGAGGAGAAAACAAGTCGGTGAGTTGTTTTTCAGAGAGTCTCATTGATGTCATAAAGACCTTTACAAGAACATATCTCACATTATAATCATCAAAGGTTGTATCCGGTCTGACGCCGCCATTCAGTTTTTTCAGAATGTCGAACATGTAATCTACTATCTGATAGTCTACCGCATTGCTGACATATATCTGGCGCAATGTCTGTGTGCTGAGAATGGTATACAGTTCTTTATAATAAGACAAGGTCTCGTTAATTGCAAGCAGATTGCCGTCTCTGCCCTCTAAAAGCTGTTTTATTCTTGATGGATAATACATTGTCTCGTGTTTCAGAGTAGAGAGACAATTGTCGAGAACACTATTACTTATGTGCATCTTATAATTCTCAAGTTCGTTTTTTTGAAGTTCGTCTTTGGCATACTCAAGGTCAGTCTGTTTCTCGGAAATGAGGTTTATTTTCTGACGTAAAGCTTGTTTTATCTGGTTCACGACACCGTCAAGCATCTGCAGACGCGTGTTCATGACAGAAAATTTATTACACTTACTCCAGATGTCATTTATTTGTTCCAACTTCGACTCCGGTGTAACATCCGATAATAGAACTTTATTTATAGACACAATGCTTTCTACATAAAGATTGTAATATATCCTGTGACGATAGTATAAGAAATAGTATGCCGGGAATATCATGATGAATAAAAATGACAACATGATGATTGCCACGTTCTTATTGTTTCTTGATTCCTGCATGACATGCACATAGTCAGATAGAGTGCTGTCAGCGCTCCTCTCTCTGAAAAGTTTTGTGTATGCGTTGTTGTTGTATTCATAAAGGTCCCATTCATACAATCCCATAGCCGCAATGGCGCATTCATTCCTGATATTCAGTATGACATTATAATCTGTATGTAGGCTGTCATAGAACCATACCAGTTCTGCAGGAGGATACATTGCGTCAGAATATACTTTCATAGTGTCACGTCCTCCGCTTTTTTGACTTAAATAATACTTGTTCAGATGTTTGATGCAGCTGTCTGCATAAACAAGCGTTTTATGGTAATCTTCATTCAGATTTGCAACATGAGCACTGTCAGAGAATGATGAAGCCAAGCGTAAATTCGCATTTCTCATTGAGAATGACAGTGCCGGACATGAAATCATCATAATGGTTATGATAACGCGCATCATTCCCTTAGGAAGCCGGAAATAGAAACGGCTGCCCTTGCCGGGCTCACTCTCTGCCGCTATTGTACAAACACCGAAAAGAGAACTTATTTTCTTATATTTGTCTATTATTCCTTTGCAATTCATCAGTCCGAATCCGTGAGTACGTTTTCCGGCATCGGATTTGACAGCATCTTCCTTATTGTTTTCAAATAAATTATGGCTGAAAATATGCTCCAGTTTCGTATGTTCTATTCCGCAACCGGTATCAGTGACTGATATTTCAACAAAATCATCCCCCGACCGGCTGTCTATAACAACGCGTCCTCCAGGCGGAGTGAAACGTCTTGCATTTTCCGCCATAGTGTTTATCATGAACAGAGTAAGCACACGGTCGGCTTTGACAACAGACGTAGTCGGTTTTATGACAAAGTCTATGCCACGCAGTCTGTATTCCATGCGGCTTTTTGACACGATGTCAAAAACTTTCTGAAGTTCAAAACTTTCGATGTGAAGATTTAGTTCGCCGCGGTTCATTTGTATCCAGCGTGTGAGCATATCGTTGTATTCGTTTATTATATCAGTTATTTCTGAAAGGTATTCATAACGTTCTTTTCTTACTGCCTCAGTCTCGTTCGTTGCCATAAGTTTCTTTACCTCATGTTCCATTCTGTTTATAAGAGGCAGTATTCCGTTAGCCAATGATATTTTGGCACGTTGCTCAAGATTACGTTTTTTATTTGACAGAAGCTGCTGTTTCGCAATTTCAATCTGTTCATTCAATTCTTCAAAACGTTCGTTGAATTCCTTTTCCTGCAATTCATTCTTATGTTTCCATTCCTCCAAAGGACGCAGAAAACCACTGACAGAATACTTATTTTCATTTTTACGACGCAGATAGTTGAATATAAACAGAAGAATAATCACAAGTATTATCATCAAAACAACAGCACCAAGCATGATATTAAGTTGTCTCGAAGACTTGCTTAACTGCTCTGCCCTGGCTTCCAACTGTCTGTCCTGCCTGGTTTTTTCCTGCATCTCAAGATAGATACGTCGATTTTGAAAACTCTTGTTTTTGTCCCCAATCGCTGCATAAACCAACGACAACTGCTCTCTTATGGAAGCGACAAGATCAGGAGCTTTGTTTATCGCGATATTCTTATGTAGTGCATTATCGAGACAAATCAATGCCGAACCATAATCATTTATTGAAAGATAGCATTCTCCCAGCGTGCGATAGGCACCCGCAGTCTGATACACGTCTCCATATTGCTCGAATAAAATCAATGAGCGTCTTGCGATGTTGCCGGCTAAAAGAGAGTCCGGCATCTTATCCACATTTATAAAATCTATTTCCTGTGGATTGTTTTTTATAATGAATTCTCTGTTTTCCTTATTTATAAGATGCTCGCTTATCGCCTGTAATGAATTTGCCTCCCAGTATAGATAATTGTATTGTCGTGACAAAAGATAACACCTCATAAGATAGTTGAACTCCGCCTGACATATACTTTTTTCAGAATCACTTTTTATTATACCACCTGACCCGATGTTATAATAATAATTCAATAACTGTGCTGTGTCCTCTACGATATCACCATTCGGATTAATACCTTCAATAGCACTGACGGACAGGTCTGTCAGACCAATATAGTATAAATAAGCAGACAATACTATGGAATATTCGCTTTGGGCATAAACATAACGTTGATGTTCGCGTTCGCTCAAGCCAGCATACTCTTCTTCTATGCGCTTCATCCTTGAGAGAGCGCTCTCACGATAGAAATAGAAATCCTTATTTTTAGATTGTCTCTGACATAATCTCATGAACTGTACATCAGAGACCAACAATTCAATCTGATTATCAGTTATCTGCTGGGCTTTGTTCAGTAAATCATAAGCCTTGTCATAATCCATTTTTGCCATATATACAAAAGCCAGATTGTTAAGAGCCTCGGCTTCTCCCGCATTGTAATCCATTGATTTGGAAGCATTGTATGCACGTTGGGCATATACTAACGAAGTATCGATATTTCGGTAGTGATATTCATAGGAAATTGTGTTCAACTTATCTGTCATGTTCCGGTTTTCAGGTCTGGAGCATGAAAAAAAGATGAAAATACATATTATAAAAAGCAACAGAAAGGTTCCGATTCCTTTTCTCATAAACAACATTGAATAAAACTACTGTTTGAATTCGTCATAAAGCAAAGGTAAACAAAATGTGGCGATATAAAAAAAATAATTACTAAAAACGACAGCTTATATGTAATATTTGAATAAAATATACATACACAATGTTAATGACTCATTTTTTATTATTACATTTGCAGCGTATTTCCAGTCATATTATATGAGTGAAAAAATTACGATAAAAGATATCGCTGAGATTGCGGGAGTATCAGTCGGAACAGTAGACAGAGTATTGCATAATCGCGCCAATGTATCGCAGTCCGCAAGGGAAAAAGTCGAGAAGGCGCTTAAAAACATGAATTATCATCCTAATGTATATGCAAGCGCATTGGCATATAACAAATCGTACACATTTTATTTACTGATGCCGATTCATGAATCAGAAGCGTATTGGGAGGAGATAGAACAAGGTGCGCAGAAAGCTATAGAAACAAGACGTGATTTTCACATCGATGTAAAAATCATGTATTATGAGCGTTTTAATAACGATTCTTTCATCGAACAATATAAAAAATGTATAGAACAGAATCCGGATGGTGTGATAATAGTTCCCGTAGAATTGGATGTCACAAAAGTATTCACCGATTCGCTTCATGACAAACAGATTCCATTTATATTATTAGACTCATACATGCCTGACCTTAAACCTCTTTCATTTTGGGGTCAGGACTCTTTCTGCAGTGGATATTTTGCCGCAAAAATGCTTATGCTCATTGCATCGGAAGAGAAACAAATAATGCTTTTGAAACAGGTAAAAAACGGACAAGTAACTAGCAAACAGCAGCGTAACAGAGAAGTAGGCTTCAGACATTACATGAAGGACCACTATCCAAATATAGAAATAGTTGAGCTACAGATTCCATTTAAAAGCACAAAAAGAAAATATGACATAATATTGAAGGAGTTCTTTGATGCCCATCCACAGATACATCATTGTATAACCCTTAATTCAAAAGCCCATATCGTTGGAGAATATCTTTTACGAAACAATATACGCAACGTACAGATTATGGGATACGACATGGTGGCAAAGAACGCTAAGTGCCTTAAGGAAGGAAGCATTTCTTTTCTTATTGCACAACATGGGTATCAGCAGGGATTCAACTGTGTTGATACATTATTTAAAGCCGTAGTCTTGAAAGAAAAAGTACAGCCAGTAAACTATATGCCGATAGAATTGCTGACGAAAGAAAACATGGAGTTCTATCGTAGGACTCAATTATAGTAGATATGAATAATAAAAACGGTATCATTGCCCTGAGTCCATTGATTGTTTTTATATTAATATATTTGGTAACATCAATCATAGCTCACGATTTTTATAAAATTCCAATAAGCACTGCGTTTCTCATCTCCGGAATATACGCAATCATTTCATCCCGCCGCGGGAATCTGAATGAGCGGATACGCGTATTCAGCAAAGGAGCCAGCACGGAGAACATAATGTTAATGATATGGATATTCATGTTGGCTGGTGCATTTGCCAATACAGCAAAAGATATAGGATGCGTTGACGCTACTGTAAATTTCATGCTGTCAGTATTACCTGACAATATGATTCTTGCCGGATTGTTTATTTCAACCTGTTTTATAAGCTTGTCAATAGGAACGAGTGTTGGGACAATAGTTGCTCTGACTCCGATTGCAATAGGCTTGGCACAGACAACCGGAGTAAATATAAATCTCATGGTTGCAATTGTAGTTGGAGGAGCGTTCTTCGGAGACAATCTGTCTTTCATTTCAGACACTACCGTTGCAGCAACAAGCTCTCAAGAATGTAATATGAAAGACAAGTTCCGTGCAAACTCATACATTGTGTTTCCTGTCGCGCTTATAATATTCATTGTCTATATTATTCTGGGCTTTGACATAAACAAGCCACCGGTTGTTTCTCACACAGAATTCTCCAAGATACTTCCCTATATGGCTGTCTTTATTACGGCATTACTGGGAATAAACGTGATAGTAGTACTTATGGTCGGACTTATCCTGACAGCAATAATAGGAATTATTAATGGTTCGTATGACATATTCGGCTGGTTCGCGTCAATGGGAACAGGGATTCAATCAATGAGCGAACTGATTATTATAACAATGCTTGCCGGAGGACTTTTCGAAATCGTAAATAAAAACGGAGGTGTTGAATATATAATAAGTAAAATCACATCACATATACACGGCAAACGTGGAGCTGAATTAGTAATCGGAATGATGGTCGCAGCCGTAAATATCTGCACGGCAAATAATACGGTTGCAATAATAACGGTGGGAGGCATAGCCAGAAAAATAAGTCTGAAATACGGTGTTGACAATAGAAAAACAGCAAGTATTCTCGACACTTTCTCATGCTGCATGCAAGGCATCATTCCATATGGCGCACAAATACTGACAGTTGCGAATCTTGCACGGATAAATCCAATAGATATAATGCCTTATCTATATTATCCATACGCATTGGGGGTGTTTGCACTGTTATGCATATATTTCAGATTTCCTGCGTCATATAATAAGAAATAAAGAGTTTGTTGTATTTTGTTCAAATACAAAAGTATGTATAAAACAATGGACAAGTTATTGAAAGCTCGAAATTATTCAATATATTTGTACCATGGCTCATAATATAACATAAGAAATACATACGTATACATATGCTTGCCGCAACTGATATATAATTATAAAACCATCATCCGTATACGGATATATAAACGCACTGTAGTTTTAAAATGGATATCATAAAAAGAAACTTTCTTCGTGCTATACGTTCTGGGGCATTTAATGATACAGAACCATTTGAAGCTATGTCCATATTCAAATGGAACAAATTATTAAATATAATAATATCACAGAACGTCATATCTGTAGCCATAAAAGGAATGAAGAATTGTAATTATGAAAATATTCCTTATGAAACGGTATACGGATTTTTCAAAACTTATAATATAGACATTAACGAAACAACAAACGAGAAAGTCTGCATTCCGCGTTCTGATTTGAATAACATGTTTTTAAATAAAAGACTGGCAAATCTAAGACACAAAGAATTGCATTCTATTGACACATCAATTGAAACATTAGACCTGCTAAATATTATAATATATAACACAAATAAGATTCTTACTCACGGAATAGCATACAACAATCTGCTGCTTATCGGCAAATATTTAAGAAACAAAGGAGATAAGGTGGATTTTGTGAAATTGGAACATTGGTTGCAATATCTGAAACTACATGCAATGGCACAGTATGAAGGCAGCATTCTTATCACGACTCTATGCTTCGATATGCAGGAAGTTCCATTTGTGCACAATATAGACAGAATAGCATACAACAGAGCATTAAAGGCATTGGATAATATAATCAAGAATGATTCAGAGTTGGAATGGCACTTCCGGCAAAGCAAAAGCGGAATTCTACATAACAATTCTGTATTGTTGCGCAATAACATATGGCATTCTATGAAATATATCAATTATGCTCCTCTTGAAACAATTAGTAATCTGATTAACAGAATGGCAAACAGTTTATCTGAAATAGAAGAATAGACCAGACACTGTCATCCGGATATATTAATATTTGTAAAATTACAATTGACAAACCAATACTCTATTCCCTTTTTATTAACTTTGCAATCATGAAGACTGTATATTCTGTTTTATCTACCATTCTGCTTTTATATATTATCCTGCCGACAAGCGCATCGGCACAGGAGTTTTATACTGAAGATGTGCAGTGTGAAGACACATGCACACATATACATGGCATTGACATGAGCCATTATCAGGGAGAAGTCTTTTGGGAAACAGTTGGCAATAACAAGAAAATGGCGTATGTCTATCTTAAAGCTACAGAGGGGGGCGACAACATAGATGAGAAATATGAATACAACATTGAGCTTGCCAAAAAGCACGGTATAAAAGTTGGCTCATACCATTTCTTCCGTCCTAAGACAGAATTGGCAAAGCAATTGGAAAATTTCATGACTCAATGCCGCCCTGACGATCAGGACCTGATACCGATGATAGACATTGAAACGAAAAGCGGTCTTTCTACAAAAGAATTTTGTGATTCTCTGTTTAAGTTTCTTGAAATGGTTGAGGTTGCATATAAACAAAAACCATTATTATACACTTTTACCAATTTCTATAATAATTATCTTGCAGGGAAAATAAATGACTATAAAATAATGATAGCCCAATATACAGAAAGAGAGCCGGTGCTTAAAGACGACCGGGATTACACCATGTGGCAGTACACCGGAAAAGGGCATATTGACGGTGTAAACGGATATGTGGATAAAAGCAGGTTCATGGGCAAGCACAGTTTGAGAGAAATAAGATTTAAACATTAAATTCATACAAGATGTCAGTAATAAAATGTCCGGAGTGTGGTCATGATGTAAGCGACAAAGCACCATGCTGTCCGTTTTGTGGAGTTGAAATATCGGGAAACATAACCATATGTCCTAAATGTGGATGCAGATATCTTTCAAGTCAGGAAAGCTGTCCTGAATGCCACCATCCTAATTCATCAGACAAAGCTACAATAGAAAATAAGAAAGGAACCGGTGGTAATAAAAATAAGAGAAACATACTTATTGCTGTTATATCAGGAATAGTCCTGCTGATTGCAATAGCTGTGACGACAGTATATCTATACAATAATCAGGATAATATAAACAAGGAAAAAAGCGAGTACGAATTTGCCTTGTCCAGCAGTGACATATCTGTTTTGGAAAAATATATAGACACTTATTCTGACACGGATGCTCCCACAGAGCATATATTAATGATAAAGAAACGACTGAATGAATTGCAAGAGGCAAACATTGCATGGACAAATGCAATTGTAAGCAATTCAAAAAGTGCATTGGAGCAATATCTTAAAGAATATCCTAACTCCCAATATAAGAATATAGCAATTCATAAAATTGACTCAATCGATTGGGTTGCGGCAAAAAATTCAAATACAATAGAATCGTACGAAACTTACATACAAAACCAGCCAAATGGCGAATATTATGATGAGGCTTCCGATTGTATTAGAAAAATAAAAACTCAGACAGTGCAGCCAGAGGAAGAAATAATGATTGATATGATTTTCAGAAATTTCTTTCAAAGTCTTAACACAAAAGATGAAAACACACTGTCAGACTCCGTCAATCCGGTACTGACGTCATTCTTAGGTAAACAAGGGGCGACACGCATGGATGTAATTTCTTTTATGAACAAAATTTATAAGAGTAACGTATCGCACATGGACTGGCATACAAATGGAGACTATAAGATATCGAAAAAGGAGATTGGCGAACAACAATACGAATACACCGTAGAATTCAATGCCATTCAAGACATTCAATATACGGATGAAACAACAGAGCGTCACAATTTCAGAATTCTATCCAAAGTCAGTCCGGACGGTAAAATACAAGAATTTAATATGAGACGAATAATAGAACAGTAATTTTATTGATAAATATCGCCTGATCATATATATCAAGATCAGGCTTTTTTATGAACAGTTTATTTTTCTATATGCATGTGTCTCATATATAATATGTTTCAACTGTATAATATCTGAAATTTAGTATCTTTGCATAAGATAAGCTGCACTCGGGAAATTGAGAGTCAACTCTCTTTCCACTCGTTTGCATTATCTTTGCATAAGATAAGCTGCACTCGGGAAATTGAGAGTCAACTCTCTTTCCGCTCGTTTGCATTATCTTTGCATAAGATAAGATGCGGTTCGGCAGTATCAAGTAGGGTAAGACTCCGTTTTCCATCCTTGCTGTCGCATTCAACTTTCATTATCTATGCATGTTTAAATATCATATAAAATGATTTCTGTAGAAAAATTAAAAGTAGAATTTGGAATAAAACCTCTCTTTCAAGACGCGTCATTTGTAATAAACGATAATGACAAGGTTGCTCTTGTAGGAAAAAATGGAGCCGGGAAATCCACTCTGTTGAAGATACTCTGCGGTCAGCAGCAACCGACAGACGGAAAAATATCAATTTCATCGGACATGAGAATCGGCTATCTTCCACAGGTTATGATATTACAGGATGATACCACAGTTAGAGAGGAGGCAAGAAAATCATTCTCAGACATTATAAACATGAAAGATGAAATCGATGCGATGAGCAAAGAACTTACGGAACGCACCGATTACGATAGCGATGAATACATTGCCCTTGTCGACAAATACACTCAGGAACATGACAGATATCTCATGTTGGGAGGAGAAAACTATGAAGCTGAAATAGAAAGAATACTTAACGGCCTGGGCTTTTATAAAACCGATTTTGACCGTCCCACCTCGGAATTCAGCGGTGGATGGCGCATGCGCATAGAGCTGGCTAAAATATTATTGAGCAGACCGGACTGTCTGCTTCTTGACGAGCCGACCAACCATCTTGATATTGAAAGCATACAATGGCTGGAGCGTTTCCTGCAGCAAAGCAGTAAGGCGGTAATACTTGTAAGCCACGACAAGGCATTCATAAATAATGTGACAAACAGAACTCTGGAAATATCATGCGGCAAGATTATCGACTATAAGGTAAAATATGATGAATACATAGAACTGCGTGCGGAAAGACGCGAACAGCAAATACGTGCATACGAAAACCAGCAAAAGGAGATTGCGGATATAAAGGATTTCATCGAACGATTCCGATACAAGGCAACAAAAGCAGTGCAGGTTCAAAGCCGCATAAAGCAACTTGAAAAAATCGTACCTATTGAGATAGATGAAGTTGACAGGTCATCCATGCATCTGAAGTTCCCGCCTTGTCTTCGCAGCGGTGATTATCCAGTCATCTGTGATGAGGTGGGAAAACAATACGGCACGCACACCGTTTTCGAAAATGTCACATTTACCATAAAACGCGGTGAGAAAGTAGCGTTTGTAGGTCGTAACGGTTCAGGAAAGTCCACATTGATAAAGTGTATTATGGGAGAGATTCCCTATTCCGGGACTCTGAAGATAGGACACAATGTACAGATAGGATACTTTGCGCAAAATCAGGCACAACTGCTTGACGGCAGTCTGTCTGTTTTTGAGACAATTGACAATGTTGCAAAAGGAGAAATAAGACTGAAGATAAACAACATTCTTGGAGCGTTCATGTTCGGCGGAGAGGCATCCGAAAAGAAAGTAAGAATGCTTAGCGGTGGAGAACGTAGCAGACTGGCTATGATAAGATTACTGTTAGAGCCGGTCAATCTGCTTATTCTCGACGAGCCGACCAACCATCTCGACATGCAGTCGAAGGAGGTGCTGAAAGAAGCCATCAGAGCGTTTGACGGTACAGCCATTATCGTAAGTCACGATCGCGATTTCTTGGACGGACTTGTTTCTAAGGTATACGAATTTGCGGATTGCAGCGTGACAGAACACCTCGGAGGAATATATGACTATCTTTACAAACGCAACATCGAATCTCCGGACGAACTGGCAACGCCCCAAAAAGAGCGGAATGCGAGCGAACCGTCACAAGATACAATTTCATCACAAAGAAAGAACAATTATATAGAACACAAGGAAATACAGAAAAAAATACGCAAAATAGAGAAAACAATAAAGGAGTCTGAACAAAAAATAGAAATCCTTGAAAACAAGATCAAGGCAATAAATGACAAATTGTGTACTCCGGAAGGTGCCTCAGATATGAGTCTGATAGCAGAATATACATCTCTTAAAGGCTTGCTCGATGAAGAAGAAAACACTTGGACAAGCCTTTCTGAAAAGCTTGAGGAGGAGCAGAACAAATTGTCGAACTGATATAACGGAGATACACAACGTCAATTCATCATTTCCAATAAATATCATAAACATAATAATAGATAACACAAAATGAAAATTAAAAAAATTATTCCGATTATGGTAATAGCAAGTGTTCCGCTACTTGGATTTGCTCAAGAACAGCTTAAATCGGGTATTAATTTGGAGAATCTCGACAAAACAGTCAATCCCGGTGAGAGTTTTTATCAATTTGCATGTGGTGGATGGATGAAGAACAATCCGTTACCGGCTGCATATTCCAGATATGGAAGCTTTGACCAACTGGCACAGGCTAACAACAAACGTATAAACACCATTCTTACAGAGCTGGCGTCAAAGACATTCACAAAAGGAAGCACAGAACAGAAATTGAGTGATTTCTATAAACAGGCAATGGATTCTGTACGTCGCAATAAGGACGGCGTCAAACCTGTAATGCCGCTGATTAACGAGATTGAGAAAGCCGCTACTACGTCTGCACTACGTGATATACAATTTAAATATGCGACATTCGGATACGGCATTCCTCTTGGAATCGGATTCGGAGCGGACGAGAAAAACTCCAGTATGAATATTCTTAACATATATCAGAGCGGATTGTTCCTCGGACAGAAAGAATATTATCTGGACAATGACTCTGCGACTGCCGGCATACGTGATGCGTATAAAAAACATATCATACGCATGTTCCAGTTCTTCGGCTTTGACAAAAAGTCAGCCACAAAGAAAATGGAGAACATCATGAAAATAGAGACCGCACTTGCCAAAGTGTCAAAGTCACGTGCAGAGTTGAGGGACGTAGCAGCCAATTATAACAAAATGACGATTGAAGACTTTGAAAGCAATTATCCCGCAATAAAGCTGTCAGCCTATATGGGCAAGCTGGATGTGGACATTTCTTGTTTCAAGGAGCTTGTCGTAGGTCAGCCGGAATTTGTCAAAGGAGCCAACAAAATAGTAGAGTCGATGACGGCTGATGAGCTCAAGGCATACATGGAATGGGATGTCATACTGTCTGCCGTGGATTATCTCAGTGATGATGTCATTGCCGCCAATTTCGACTTCTTCGGTAAAACAATGTCAGGACGCAAGGAGAACTATCCGCGTTGGAAGCGTGCCACAAACCAGGTTGAAAGTCAGATGGGCGAGGCTCTTGGCAAAATGTATGTGGAACGTTATTTCCCTGCAGCAGCCAAAGCAAGAATGGAGAAACTTGTTGAGAATCTCCAGATTTCTCTGGCACAGCGCATAAGCGAACAGGACTGGATGAGCGAGGATACCAAAAAGGCTGCACTTGACAAACTCAACTCTTTCTATGTAAAGATTGGCTACCCGAACAAGTGGAAAGACATGTCCGGGCTTTCCATTGATCCGAATCTGTCATATTATGAAAATGTACAGAACTGCAAGATTTTCTGGAGGAAATGGGACATCAACTATCGCGCAGGCAAACCTGTAGACAAGGATGAATGGTTCATGACACCACAGACCGTGAACGCATACTATAACCCTACAACAAACGAGATATGTTTCCCGGCAGGTATACTTCAGGTGCCGTTCTTCGATATGAATGCCGATGATGCGTTCAACTATGGAGCTATTGGTGTAGTCATTGGTCACGAGATGACACATGGTTTTGACGATCAGGGACGTAACTACGACAAAAACGGCAATATGACTGACTGGTGGACAGCAGAAGATGCCGAGAAGTTCAATAAGCGTGCGGAACTGTGTGATAAATTTTTCTCTTCAATAAAAGTACTTCCCGATCTGAACGCAAACGGCAAACTGACATTGGGCGAGAATCTCGCCGATCACGGTGGACTGATGGTTTCATTCAATGCATTCAAGAATGCCACAAAGAACGAGAAACTCCCGACAATTGACGGCTTTACCCCAGAACAGCGTTTCTTCCTTGCATACGCAGGTGTATGGGCTGCAAATATAACAACGGAGGAAATCAGGAACCGTACCAAGAGTGATCCGCATTCTCTTGGATGTTGGCGCGTAGACGGAGCTTTGCCACATATTGACGCGTGGTACGATGCATTTAACATTAAATCAACTGATAAGATGTTTATTCCCAAAGAGAATCGTTTGAACCTTTGGTAATATTCGAAGAAAGTCATAAACAAATAAACAACAGTCTGCTGAATGTCATTTGATTACATCAGCAGACTGTTTATTTTTATGCCTGATACAGATGTGTTTTATCCCGAATCAGCCATTAGATTTCCATTCTTATTTCGTGCTGCTGTCAGCCGGATTGTATCCTGCTTTATCGAAGATGTAGCGGGTTACACCGGGAAAAAGCAGGATACAATATGGCTGACAGCAGTGCGGAAAAAGGATAAAGAGCTGATAATAAACCTTAAACGTATAATCGGCGGTCTAATGCGATTCGGGTTTATAATAATCGGCAACTCAATCAATTGAATATTTATACAGAAAAGAAAGTAAAAAATCTTGACATAATTTTTTTGCGAAATAGAGACGAATCAACAACTGAAATATTTCTATCCAATAGCCTCCTGTTCGTCTTTGTCCACCCTACCCCTCTTCCTATACCGGATTATCCGTTGCAATCCTATTATTTTTGCCATGAAACGACATGTTCTCCCAATGTTATACCTCTTCAAACATCCTTATCATACTCCGGAAGAGCCCATGCTATACTCCCAAATGGGCTCTATCAAATACTCATATAGGCTTTTCCGTATGCCGGTAAAGGCTTAACCGCCGACAGAGAGAATACGTCGGAGGTCATCAATCACATAAAAAAACTGACATTCAAGGCATTGCGTTTTACGCTTAAAAACGACGTATATGATGGCATATTTTTTACTGTACGTTTCTATTCGATTCTCAGAGACTTTACAATATAAGAATATTCAGTTTATACACTCATATTGCATTAATATACACTTTATGTCTGATATATAAAGAGAGTAATATGAGTGAATATCAAAACAGATATAAACAGTTTAATTAAAACGAAATATCGTTGTGCTTTACCCGTATTTCGTGCTGCAGTAAGGCGCATTGCTTCCAACTTTCATCGAAGATGCAAATCAATACATCAGGCTTAATCGGAAAACTAAATGACTGCAGCAATACAAAAGAGGAATAAACAGCTGACAGTCAGGTAAAAAGCAAGGCTATCTTTATCCAATGATTTTGTTTATATGACCTGCGGGTTCTGAAGACTTGTTCTGCCATACAATGAGACTGCAATGGTGAAAAACAAAAGAAGAATAAAATATAAATAATCCCGAATCGAATAATGTAGTACAAGCAAAACGATTCCTTTTTTCAACATTCAATGCCACCTTACATTAAAATTCGGCTGTCAGTTCTTGCTCTACATACAACATTTCTGTCATCATCTTTTGTCCCGCTTTTCTTGATGAAAGACTCTGCATTTTATACAATATGCCAGACACCTGTCGCACTGTCCTGATAAAGACCAACTATTTGATATTTTGCGTATTGTATACACATAATTTATATAGTACGAATTTTATCGGTCGCGAATATTATCGGACAGAAGTCAAATGTTTAAATTTACTTCTCAAAATATCAGCATTAGATTTCCTTACAGATAAAGTCATGTCACACATATTGTCATTGTTATATTCATTAGATAAGATACGTGCAGATAATTCCTTTACAATTTTCATAACACTGTTGGTCAATTCATAGGGAAATTTAAGCGTAACAGTCTCTTCAACTTGTTTGGTTATAATCTTTGCCGACGAAATGGCTTCCGCTGCGGCAGTACGGTATGCTACTATAAGTCCGCTTGTACCAAGATTAACACCGCCATAATAGCGAATGACAACAACCAGAATGTCTGTCAGGTCATTTTTTACTATCTGTCCAAGTATCGGTTTTCCGGCAGTACTGCTGGGCTCCCCGTCATCATTTGCTCTGAAATGAGCTTTATCCGGACCTAATACATATGCATAACATATATGACGCGCGTCATAATGTGACTTATGATAAGCGGCAATAATGGATTTTATATCACTTTCTGACGTAACGTGATGGACATATGCAAAGAACTTACTACGCTTTTCACTATAAAATCCTTCAGCCACCTCGGATGTGACAGTTTTATATTCGTCTGAAATAATACTCATCATCTAAGATTGTCAAGGGGCGAATTGTAGTTCGCCCCTTTTTTATTAATGAGATATAAATCTCTCAATTTTATATCTTGTTGCTTTAAGAAAGCTTGTGTATGACAAGCCCTGAACGTAGTTTGGGTTCAAACCATGTCGCCTTAGGAGGCATTATGGCACCACTGTCCGCAATGTCCATAATCTGTTTCATCGATACCGGATACAATGCGAGAGCGGCTTTCATTTCTCCACTATCCACTCTTTTTTTCAGTTCTTCAAGACCACGCAGACCTCCGACAAAATCTATACGCTTGTCAGATCTCAAATCTTGAATATTAAGAATTTCATTCAATATAAGGCGTGTGGAAATATCCACATCAAGAACGCCTATAGGATCGGAGTCATTGTATGTACCCTCCTTGGCTGTGAGAGAATACCAACATCCGTCAAGATAAAGCGAAAAGTTATGTATACACGATGGTTTATATATTTCCGAACCTTTCTTTTCAATGATGAAATTCCTTGACAAAGCATTGAGGAATTGTTCTGGCGTAAGACCATTAAGATCCTTCACGACTCTGTTATAGTCCAATATGGTAAGCTGAGAAGCCTGAAAACATACAGCCATGAAATAATTGTATTCCTCATTTCCTGTATGATTTTTGTCCTTTCTTGCCAATTCTGCTCCTACCAACGCCGCGGCGGCACTACGATGATGACCGTCAGCTATGTACAGAGCCGGTATTTTTGCAAACTCTTCAGTTATGGCTTTAATGTCATCCTCATCGCTGATAACCCAGAACTGATGCCTGAATCCATCAATTGGTGCTATGAAATCATATTCAGGAACGTTCTGCGCGACGCGCTTTATTATAGCGCCAAGCCTTTCATTATCAGGATAAGCGAAGAACACCGGTTCCATATTAGCATTGCAAACTCGTACATGCTTCATACGGTCTTCTTCCTTATCGCATCTCGTAAGCTCGTGTTTTTTTATTAATCCCGACATATAATCAGCGACAGCAGCTCCTACAACAAGTCCATACTGTGTCTTACCATTCATGGTCTGGGCATAGAGATAATAGTTTTCTTTATCGTCCTGAACCAGCCACCCTTTATCCATAAACTTCTTGAAGTTATCCGCCGCTTTCTGATACACTTTCGGATCATATTCGTCAATATCTTCCTCGAAATCTATTTCCGGTTTGATTATATGATACAGACTCATTTCATTGTCGCCTGCCTCTTCACGCGCCTCATTGCTGCTCAACACGTCATACGGACGGGACTCGATACTTTCCACCAGTTCTTTTGGGGGACGTATCCCTTTAAATGGTTTTATTGTTGCCATTACTTATTTACTTGGAATTTTGTACATCCGTCTTTAAAATATGCATTTATCTGTACAGCCGCTGCAATACCGGCATTTATGTTTGCTTCCGCAGTCTGTGCGCCCATCTTTTTCGGTGTACTGAAGTAACGTCCTTCAAAAGTATGGAATTCAGCGTCAGCATCTGGCTTTATATCTGTTATGTACTTCAAGTCAGTACGCACCTTCATTATTTCCAACAGACCGGCTTCGTCTATCACTTCTTTTCTCGCAGTATTTATTATGATGGCATTCTTTTTCATCTTGCCTACCAGTTCCTTGTTTATTGATTTCACGGTCTGAGGTGTTGCCGGAATATGTAAAGAAACAATGTCACAATCGGTAAACAGCTTATCCTGAGAGTCTACCGCAACAACTCCGTCTTTCTCAATGGCTTCTTTAGGACAGAAAGCGTCATATGCATATATTTCCATACCAAAGCCCTTGGCTATTCGTGCTACATTACGTCCTACATTACCATATGCGAGTATTCCTATCTTTTTACCTTTCAGCTCATTTCCTGTTTTGCCGCTATAGAAGCTTCTGCAAGCAAATACCAACAAGCCGAAAACAAGTTCGGCTACGGCATTGGAGTTCTGTCCGGGAGTATTCTCCACAACAACATTCTTCTTTTTAGCATACTCTATGTCAATATTGTCATATCCGGCTCCGGCACGTACTACGATACGCAAGTTTTCCGCCGCATCCAACACAGCGGCATTAACCTTATCAGAACGTACAATAAGTGCATCAGCATCTTTTACAGCATCCAATAATTCCTGAACATCCGTATATTTCTCAAGTAGCACCAGCTCATTGCCAGCTCCTTCTATTTCTTTCTTTATACCATCTACAGCAGCTGCGGCAAATGGTTTTTCTGTTGCAACTAAAACTTTCATAACGATTAAATTTATGGGTTATTATAAATGTATAAGAGCGGATAGTGACATATCCGCCCTTTTTATTTGTTTTATAAAAGGATTCAGTGTTGTGCCTCAAAATCCTGCATGCACTTCACAAGAGCCTCAACACCTTCTATGGTTTGGGCATTATAGCAACTTGCTCTGAAACCTCCGACAGAACGATGACCTTTCACTCCGACCATACCGCAAGAAAGAGCGTAATCGAGGAATGGCTTTTCCAGTTCTTTATATTCATCGTTCATAACAAAGCATATATTCATCAGCGAGCGGTCTTCTTCTTTTGCCGTTCCACGGAAAAGCTTGTTTCTGTCAATCTCTGCATATAGCATTTCTGCTCGCTCGTGCGCTAACTTATCCATCATCTTCAAACCTCCCTGTGCCTTTATCCATCTCAGAGTCTCCAAGGCTGAATATATCGGAACCACAGGCGGTGTGTTGAACATTGAACCCTTTTCCACATGAGTTCTGTAGTCAAGCATTGTCGGTATGCTGCGGTCAACCTTACCTAAAGCGTCATCCTTCACAATAACAAGAGTAACACCTGCCATTGCAAGATTCTTCTGAGCTCCGGCATAAATACAATCATACTTTGATACATCAACGGGACGGCTGAATATGTCTGACGACATGTCTGCAATCATCCTTACAGGAACCTGAAGCTCATGTCTTATTTCTGTACCGTAAATAGTGTTGTTTGTCGTAATGTGAAGATAGTCTGCTTCTGCAGGACATTCCCAGCCTTTCGGTATGTAAGTATAGTTTGCTTCTGCAGAGGAAGCCACTTCCACAACTTCACCGAACAACTTCGCCTCTTTCATGGCTTTCTTTGCCCATACACCAGTATTGAGATATGCCGCCTTTTTCTTCAGGAAATTATATGGAACCATACAGAATTCAAGAGAGGCGCCTCCACCTAAGAAAAGAACCGAATATCCCTCAGGAATCTCTAACAACTCCTTTATTAAAGCAACAGCTTCGTCAACGACCGGTTGGAAATCTTTGGCTCTGTGACTTATTTCTGCCAGAGAAAGGCCTGAACCATTGAAGTCTAAAATCTGTTTTGCCGTATTCTCAATAACTTCCCTTGGAAGCATTGACGGTCCGGCATTAAAATTGTACTTCTTCATCTGTATGCGTATTTTAGTTAGTAAATTTAATAGCCCAAAATAAACTTTGGTTTGCGAATATACATTAATATTTCGATATAAACAAATAAATTGAAATAATTTTGCCTTATCTGTATTTTATAAAACTAAAATATCTCACATTATTTTTTTATCAGATTACGACCTCAAAGTTGGCTCTTGGCCAGCCTCAACGGCACGTGCTATGCAGGAAAAGCTTGACCTGGACAACGCTACGATGTACAAGTTTCTCTCTTACTTCGACACGAAGAACCTCGCCACACTCGTAACATGCCCTGTAATATCGGCAATAGGACTACAAGACCCGGTATGTCCGCCGCACACAAACTTCGCACCTTACAACAACTTCAAGTCTGAGGAGAAGCATTACGTAGTAAATCCAGAGTGCAAACACGAGACACCATCCGATTGGTATGATACTTACATGGACTTCTTCACGCAGCACTTGAAGACTGTTGAACACTAAAAATTCTGCAAGTCTGAACCGGTCACTATATTGCAAAAACACTTTTTTCCCTTTATGGAATGCTCTTCTTCCCTACTCAGCAACGCTGCCGTCATTTTGCCATCCGATTCCTACAAGTGTATCCTGCAACATTTTCCACAATATCGGAAACCTACAAGTTATGGTGGAGTACAAGATACGGATGGGATATCATAACCGGTAAGGAATAAAAAAGTGTGGTCAGAATGCATTGAAAACATCCCGACCACACACTTTATCCTTTATGTTTTTATTTGTATTCCGCCCAACTCTTGATGTCAATATCGCTGAGTTTCAGCGTGCAGAATGCATTGATAAATGCGCTTGCCAGCCTGCTGTTGGTTACCAGCGGCACATTGAGATCGATGGATGCACGGCGGATCTTATAGCCGTCAGTGAGCTCACGCGGTGTGAGGTCTTTGGGAATATTTACAACCATGTCTATCTTCTTCTCATGGAGCAGTGTAAGTGCCTGCGGCTCTTTGCCCTCTTCCGAAGGCCAATAGACACGGACATTACGCACACCATTATCGTCCAGATATTTTGAAGTGCCTCCGGTGGCATACAGTTCGTATCCATTCTCCACCAGCTTCTTCGCAGCGTCGAGCATCTCCGCCTTCTGCTTTGCACCTCCGGTGGACAACAGTATTGTTTTCTTTGGTATACCCTGTCCCACTGCAAGCATGCTCTTGAGCAACGCGTCATTTGTATCATCGCCAAGGCATCCGACCTCTCCGGTTGAAGACATGTCGACACCCAGAACAGGGTCTGCCTTCTGCAATCTGTTGAACGAGAACTGCGATGCCTTGATTCCGACATAGTCGAGGTCGAACAGATTCTTGTTGGGCTTCTCTACCGGCTTACCAAGCATGACCTTTGTTGCCAGATCTATGAGATTAAGCTTAAGAACCTTGCTGACAAACGGGAATGAACGTGAGGCTCTGAGGTTACACTCGATAACAAGTATGTCATTATCGCGTGCCATGAACTGTATGTTGAACGGTCCCGATATGTGCAGCTCTTTTGCTATCTGGCGGCTTACGCGTTTTATTCTACGTACGGTCTCCACATACAGTTTCTGCGGAGGGAACTGTATTGTGGCGTCACCGGAATGTACTCCGGCAAACTCAATGTGCTCTGAGATGGCATAAGCTATAATCTCTCCCTTATTGGCGACAGCATCCATCTCTATTTCCTTGGCATGCTCAATGAAACGGCTGACAACCACAGGATGGTCTTCCGAGACATTAGCGGCAAGTTTCAAGAAACGTTCCAGCTCGTCACGATTTGAGCAGACATTCATCGCGGCACCTGACAACACATAGGACGGTCTTACGAGTACGGGGAAACCTACTTTGTCGATGAACTTGTTTATGTCATCCATTGATGTAAGCGCACTCCACTCCGGCTGACTGATGTTGTTGCGTGTCAGCATAGAGGAGAACTTGGCACGGTCTTCCGCATTGTCAATGTCCTTCGCCGATGTTCCCAGAATAGGAACGTTCTGTGCATCAAGCCTCATTGCAAGATTATTAGGAATCTGCCCTCCGGTTGAGACTATGACTCCGTACGGACTTTCAAACTCGATGATATCCATCACACGTTCGAATGTGAGTTCATCGAAATAAAGACGATCGCACATGTCATAGTCTGTCGACACAGTTTCAGGATTGTAGTTGATCATCACCGAACGGAATCCCTCTCGGCGTATTGTATTCAACGCCTGCACACCACACCAGTCAAACTCTACGGAGCTGCCAATCCTGTAAGCTCCTGAACCAAGTACAATGATGGAGCGATTGTCACGGTCGAACGAAATGTCGCTTGCCACACCAGAATAAGTTACATACAGATAGTTGGTATGTGCCGGATATTCCGCCGCCAGAGTGTCTATCTGCTTGACAACCGGAAGTATGCCATAGTTCTTACGCAACTGGCGTATAGTGAGCATTGCCTTGTGCATATTTCCCACTTCCTCCTCAAGACCGACGGCACGTGCTATCTGGAAGTCTGTGAAGCCATAGATTTTTGCTGTTCTCAACAACTCCTTATCAAGATTGTTCACATTCTTAAGAGCCTTCATCCGCTCGTCTATGTCAATGATGTGCTTGAGCTTCTCAAGGAACCATTTGTCAATCTTTGTGAGTTCGTGTATCTGGTCGATGGTGTATCCCTTATGCATTGCCTTCGAGATTATGAAGACACGCTTGTCGGTGGGTTCGCGCAGGGCGACATCGATATCATCAATCTCCAGCTCTTTGTTCTCCACAAAACCGTGCATGCTTTGTCCTATCATGCGCAAGCCTTTCTGAATGGCTTCCTCAAAAGTGCGTCCTATCGCCATAACCTCACCGACAGACTTCATTGAGGAACCAAGTTCCTTGTCAACTCCGCGGAATTTGCTCAAATCCCAACGCGGAATCTTACAAACAACATAATCAAGCGCAGGCTCGAAGAAAACACTTGTGGTTTTGGTTATTGAGTTTTTCAGTTCGAAAAGTCCGTATCCCATACCGAGTTTTGCAGCCACAAACGCAAGAGGATATCCGGTTGCCTTTGATGCAAGAGCCGAAGAACGACTAAGACGTGCATTAACTTCTATAACACGGTAATCCTCACTGTTCGGATCAAGAGCATACTGCACATTGCATTCTCCTACAATACCTATATGACGGATAATCTTTATTGCCAGCGAGCGTAGTTTCTGGCTTTCGCGGTCTGTCAGCGTCTGAGTAGGAGCGACAACTATGCTTTCTCCGGTATGTATTCCCAGAGGGTCGAAATTCTCCATATTACATACAGTGATACAGTTGTCATAACGGTCTCTTACAACCTCATACTCTATTTCCTTCCATCCCTTCAGGCTTTTCTCAACAAGAACCTGGGGAGAGAACGAGAACGCTTTCTCTGCAAGACGATTCAACTCATCCTCATTGTCACAGAAGCCACTGCCCAAACCACCTAATGCATAAGCAGCACGAAGTATGACAGGATAGCCAAGTTCAGCGGCAGCCTTGCGTGCAGCCTCAATTGACTCGCATGCCTCGCTCTTTATAGTCTTGACGCCTATCTCGTTAAGTTTCTCAACAAAAAGCTCACGGTCTTCCGTGTCCATTATTGCCTGAACAGATGTTCCAAGCACCTGAACTCCATACTTGTCAAGAATACCCTCGCGGTATAATGCCACACCACAGTTTAATGCAGTCTGCCCGCCAAATGCGCACAGCGTTGCTGTAACCGCTGCGCTTGTCGTATTTGAGCGCGTCGGTGAGCGTCGCGGCGTTGCAGCGGAACGTGAAGTTGTAGCTCGTGTAAGGCGCAAGAACCACCGAACAGCTCATGTTGAAGCAGTGGAGGTCACGCTGGAGCGACGCCGTTGTCATTGATATGTCCTTGCGCTCGAAGTCGTAACCGCTGGAGAAACTGATGTTCCATCCGTCGCTGATGCGTATGTTGCCGCTGCAGTTGAGCGTCTGCGTGAACTTGTAAGGGTAGCGCATGCTCTTGGTGTTGAACTTTCCGGCTGTGTTCTCGCTCATTGTTATACCATAGCCGAAGGTGAGCGACCATGGCATGGAGAACTTCATGTAGCCGTCCTCATCGGTAAGTGCCTTGCCGCCGCCCGACTTCTTTTTAGCCCCGCGCTGCCCTTCTATCATGTCGTCATCGACGTTGCTCTCAATGTCGGTGTCTATTCCTTCTTTCTCCTCGTCCTGTTCGTCATCTTCGTCATCGCCTCCGCCGAACCACTTCTTAAGCTTTTCCGGTGTGAGGGTGAACGATATGTTCTGTGACGTTCCGCGGAAACGGCCGAACCGTCCCTTGCTCCACTCCGTATGGTTTCCAACATACGGTCTGCCGTTGGCGTCGAGCTCATAGGCGTATGTGGCGAATACGGCGGTCATGTTGAAGGTGTAGTTTTTCCACCATTTGAGCCTTATGCGCATGGTAAGGTCGCTCCACGGCTGCACCTTCGCCGCCATATTGTAGCGCAGGTTTGCGCCAAGCTCGTCGATGATGCTTATCTTCTTCATGCCGGTGGAGTCCTTGTCCGACTTTATTTTCATCTCTATGTTGTTGGAGACATCAAACGTGACGCTTCCCGTCTTACCCTTTCCCGGCACACCGTAGAGCCCGTTGCTGAACGGTGAATACTCCACAAGCGACACATTTCCGTCCGCATCGGTCTTCTGATAGGTTTCCCAATAACCGTAGCGCGAGGCTCCGAAGTCCGGCGCATAACTGAAACTTACCGACGGAGTGATGACGTGGCGTATAGCCTGAATCTTGTCTCCGAATATCTTGCGGTTAGGAACCCAGAAACCGTAAAGCTTCGTTGACAGTCCGACACTGAGATTCCAGTTATACACATTATAGAATCCGTATGTGGTATCTGCCACCTCTGTCTGTCGCTCCATGTCCCATGAGCGCATTATCTTGTTGGTGTACATGCGGTCGGTGAAGCTGAACGACGGAGTGACATTGAGATAATTGAACAGCGTGAAATTGCCGCTGATGGGTATTGAATGGTTGAAGCCGTTGCGCCAGTCCTTTATAAGGTTCGACTTCATTATCATGTCTTCCTTCGTATTAATGGAGTTGGAGAGCTGTCCGGTGTAGCTCATCGATATCTTCTCATACCATCGTTCCTTGCCCACAGCGTTCTTGCGCTTGAACGGATAAAACCGGCTGAGCGATATGTTCAGGTCGGGCAGCGTCACGGCTATAGTCGAGTCTACCATGTTCTGCGACAGGTTGGCTGTGGAACTTAAAGAAAGTCCGATGCTTGAGAACGTTGTGCTCCAGCTCACCGACGACGTTCTGGTTGACTGTGTGAGCGTCTGCGGATTGTAAAGACTGCTGAGATTGTTGCGCTCATAGCTCGATGTGGCGAAGTTGACACTCGCGGAGAGCGAGCTGAAAGGGTTCGACTTGGCGTCCTGACGGTGGTTCCACTGTATCTTGAAACTCTCCTGCCGTCCGTAGTCCGGCATTCCTTTTTCTCCCGTACGGGTGTCCTGATAGCTGAAAAAGAAGCTTCCGCTGTACTTGTAGCGGTTGTTGTAGTTGCTCGCGGCAGAGACTCCCCATGAGCCTTTGGTGTAAATCTCTCCCAGAAGTTTAAGGTCCCACTTGTCGCCCATGGCAAAATAGTAGCCGCCATCGCGCAGATAGAATCCCCGGTCGCTCTCATCTCCGTACGTAGGCATGATGAATCCGCTCGAATAACTCTTGGTGAAAGGAAAGAAACCGTAAGGTATGGCAAGCGGAAGCGGTACGTCTGCCACCACAAGATAGGCTGGTCCGAACGTCACATCCTTCCCGGGACGCACCTTGGCACGCGACAACGCGATGTAGAAATCAGGATGCGGGGCATCGCAAGTCGTGTAACGGCCGTGCTGAAGATACACGTCACCGTTGGCACTGCGCTTAGACAGCTCGCTGCGAAGGAATCCGTCCTGCTGTTCAGTGTACACGTTGCTTATAAGACCTTTCTTCGTCTTGAAGTTGAAAGCCATCGTGTCGCTCTCGTAAGAATCCGCTCCCATGGTGAAGACCGGTGTTCCAGTGAGCTTCAGTCCGGTCGTATCCGTCGTATCGCGCACACCTGTGGCATGCACAAGACTGCTGTCGAGGTTCATGTAAATCTTCTCGCTGGCAAGGTCCATGTTCTCGTATTTGACATTGGATTGTCCGTACAGATAAGCCGTTTTTGACGTCGCGTCATACACAAGCGAATCATCGGCACTGTACTGCACGGGCGAGTTGATGCCCTCAGACTTCTGCCTGTTGAGCGAGTCGAGCCTTATCGAGTCATCGATTGCCTTGTTGTGATGATAGATGGCAAGTTCGAGCGAGTCCATTCTGGTGGTATCCACAACGACATTGCCCAACGAATCACGCATGATAGAATCGCTTTGCATCACCGAATCGCTTACCACCGGAGCCTTTTCCTTCCTGTTCTGAAAGATTGGTATATTCGTATCTGCCATCACAAACATGATGGCAAAAAGCAGAAGGGCTATAATTGACTTTGTCCTCATTCAACCTGCAAAGTTACGTAATATATAAAGAACATGCGTGTTATTTCGTTATTTTAACGTTATTCGAACATTTCCACCCAACGGCGGAAACGTGCCAGTCCTGCCTCTCCGAATGCGGAGATGCTTTTCTCTGCCTGTGCTATCGTCTTCTCGCGCTCAAGATGCGACTTGGAATAGAACTTGTCGGCATAGCATATCACCTGTTCCTCAAGTGTTTCGGGAAGGAAATCGGTGTGCGGAAGAGGCAGGTTGCGCGCGCATATCTCCTCTGACGACAGTCCCGCTCCGGTGTGACGCTCGCACACCCTCGCGTGTCTCGGAAAGCCTTCCGCACGGAGCATCGCCGCCCCGAGAATGCCGTGACGGATGTAAGGCTCGTCTCCGAAACAGCAGATGTCAGGCGCGTCGCAGCGTATTATGCCTATGTCGTGCAGCATTGCCGCCTCGGCAATGAAGTCGCGGTCGAGCTTCAGCTCCGGATGTAAAGAAACAATCTGTAACGCACGATGCGTTACAGATTGACTATGTGTTAAAAGTATTTCCCTGAGTCTGCCTTCACGGGGATAATACTTGTCTATTATGGTTTTCCAATCCATGAAACATGTTTTACTCGTGAGCACGCTCGATATAGGCAACCACGTCGCCCTTGTTTATCTTCGAGCCCTGTTTCGCGCCTATCTCCACAAGTTTTCCGCCCATAGCGGCAGGCACTTCGACGAATTCGCCCCACGGAGCCTGGATGTAGCAGAATACGTCTCCCTCCTTATATTCCTTTCCTATGTAAGGCTCTACAGACGGTGCGCACTCGCCTTCTCCGTTGAACTCCCAGAACACCTGTCCTCTCACAGGAGCCACAACGGCGTCAGCCTTCGCATGCTTGAATGCCGAGAGCTGTTCCGGAGTGAGCTGGCTGCCGAGCTTGGCGTCCTTTGCCTTCTGCAGGTCTGCAAGGAAATTCTTCTTAGCCTGACCGCTCTTGTAGTTGCGGTACTGCTCCGGATGCATCGCAAGTTCGAACAGTTCCTCGTCGTCCTTACCGTAGTCCCATCCGTTCTCGTCCATTTCCTTCTTGAATTCGTCAAGGTTGTTAGGAATGAGCGTGTGCGGGTCGGCGTCCGTAAACTCACGTCCCTGCGCCTTGGCAAGCTCAACCAGCTCCGGATCAATGGTTCCGGGAATCTTTCCGCTCTTACCGAGAATCATGCCCCACATTGCGTCGTCCATCATGACAAAGCGTCCCTTGCCCTGCTCGAGAGTAAGAAGGTTCATGAGAGCGATGTTCTTCACATACTGTGAGAACGGTGTCACGAGTGGCGGATATCCCACGCGCGGCCATACATAAGCCACCTCATCGAACAGTTTGACGAGCATATCGTCCATAGAGAGTTCCTCCTCGCCCTTCTTCTTACGTATGTTGTTGATGGTGGAACGTATACCTCCAAGATCCGCCATCATGCTTCCCATCATTCCGCCGGGCAGTCCGCATCCGAGCAGAAGTGAAGACATGACCTTGTTCTGCGGGTTGATGAAATAGCCGAGCCATTCGTCTATGAACTCCTGAGTGAGCGAGCGGGCCTTCATGTAAGCGTTCATGTTGATTTCAGGAACGTCGAATCCCTCGTTCTTCAGCATGCTCTGGACTGAGATGATGTCCGGATGAACCTTACCCCATGACAGCGGCTCCATAGCGGTATCGATGATGTCGGCACCGTTCTTGCACACTTCAAGGATGGAAGCCATTGAAAGTCCCGGTCCGGAATGGCCGTGATACTCGATGATGATATCTGGATGCTTGTCCTTGATAGCCTTCGTAAGCTGTCCCAACATCGCTGGCTGTCCTATTCCAGCCATGTCCTTCAGGCACACTTCCTTTGCTCCGGCGGCAATCACCTTGTCGGCTATGTCGCAATAGTATTCAACAGTGTGAATCGGAGAATTGGTGATACAGAGAGTAGCCTGCGGCGTCATGCCTGCCTCTGCTGCCCATTTGATGCTCGGGATAATGTTTCTCACGTCGTTCAGTCCGCAGAATATGCGGGTGATATCCACACCCTGCGCGTGCTTAACCTTATACATAAGCTGGCGCACATCGTCAGGTACTGTGTACATGCGAAGCGCGTTCAGACCGCGGTCGAGCATGTGAGTCTTGATGCCGACCTCATTGAACGGCTTGCAGAAAGCCCTCACTGCATCATTCGGATTCTCGCCTGCGAGAAGATTGACCTGCTCGAAGGCACCGCCGTTTGTCTCGACACGGGCAAAGCATCCCATATCGATGATTACCGGAGCTATGCGCTCCAACTGGTCTTTACGCGGCTGGAACTTCCCGGAAGACTGCCACATGTCCCGGTATAAGAGACTGAACTGGATTTTCTTTTTCATATCTTGTATGTTTCTGATTTTTAACTTCGTTCTCTATTTCAAACATGCAAAAATAGACAAAAAATTCCAAATAAGCGAGCATATGCGCTTTTTTTACTTATTTTGACTACTTTCCGATTATGTCATATTCCCTCGGGAGGAGCGCTCCCGACACCAGAAAAGGCGGCGGCACATCAGAATCCGAATCCCAGATTGATGTAGAAATAAACGCCTCGCGTGCGGTTGGACCATCCCAGAGAGCCTCCGAGCGGTCCGAACATGCTGTTGTAATAATAGGCAAGCTGGCATCCCGCCGTGAGAGGCTC